>Ga0100380_10001342_pt1 | contig 26813 bp, 13 predicted proteins | sample CryGeymeta201504_FD_80417 | JGI IMG/M metagenome (GOLD analysis project Ga0100380, IMG submission 80417) | Groundwater microbial communities from Crystal Geyser aquifers in Utah, USA - Crystal Geyser metaG 2015-04 | ecosystem: Environmental > Aquatic > Deep subsurface > Groundwater | place... | reverse complement strand
TGGCAGTGTTGCCGCCATTACTCCAAACATAGTTATATGGAGCTGTGCCGCCTGTTGTGCTGGCAGTTGCAGCACCGGTTGACGCTCCATTACAAGCTACATTGGTTTGAGATGTTATTGCGGTTGATGCTGTTACAGGTTGAGTAATGGTCACGCTTACGCTTGATGTACAATTATTTGCATCGGTTGCTGTTACCGTGTATATTCCTGCAACCAAACCAGTTGCTGTTGCTCCCGTTGTTGCATTACTCCATAAATAGGTAGAGGTTCCTGTGCCGCCTGTTGTGCTTACTGTGGCTGAACCATTCGCACCACCATTACATGTAACATTCAATTGTGACGCAATTGATGCTGACAATGCAGTTGGCTCAGTGATCGTTGATGTTGCTGTTGATATACATCCGTTTGCATCAGTTGCAGTTACTGTATATGTGCCTGCAGCCAAGCCAGTTGCTGTAGCTCCTGTTGCTGAGTTACTCCATATATAAGTCTTCGTTCCTGTGCCGCCTGTAGATGCAGCAGTTGCTGCACCATTAGCGCCACCATTACACGAAACATTCACTTGTGATGATATAGAGGCAGACACTGCGGCTGGCTGCGTCATCGCTTTTGATGAAGTTTGAGTACAGCCATTTGCGTCTGTTATTGTTACTGTATACGTACCTACTGCAAGACCTATCGCTGAAGCACTTGTATTTGCATTGCTCCAAGCATAAGCGTATGGTGACACACCACCTGATGGCACTGCTGTCAATGTTCCGTTAGCTAGCCCATTACATGAAACACTCACTCTTGTTAATGAAGGAATCACAATAGCACTTGGCTGTGTAATAGTTGCACTTGAAGTAGAGGTACAGCCATTTGCATCTGTTGCAGTTACACTATAGTTACCAGCTGCCAAGCCAGTGATAGTGGCAGTGTTGCCGCCATTACTCCAAACATAGTTATATGGAGCTGTGCCGCCTGTTGTGCTGGCAGTTGCAGCACCGGTTGACTCTCCATTACAAGCTACATTGGTTTGTGCAGTTATGGTAGTTGAAGCTCCTAGTGGTTGCGCAATCACCACTGATGATGAGTCTGTACAACCATTTGCATCTGTTACTGTAACAGAATAAGTTCCTGCTGAAGCACCTTCAACTGAATAAGTTGTGTTGCCATTATTCCAAGAATAAAGATAAGAACCTGCCCCGCCAGTAGCTGAAGCAGATATTTCACCGCTTGAACCACCATTACACAATACGTTCGCAATCAATGCAGCACTTGAAACTAGCGCTGTAGGTTGGGTGATCGTTGCTGACGCAGTTGACGTACATCCATTGGCGTCTGTTGCGGTTACTGTATAGGTTCCTGCTGACAAGCCGGTTGCAGTTGCACCCGTTGCAGCATTACTCCACGTATATGCATAAGGCATTGTGCCACCCACAGATGTGGCAGTGATTGAACCTGTATTACCACCATTACAAGCTACATTGGTTTGGGCTGAAATAGAAGCATTAAGAATAGCAGGTTGTGTAACACTCATTTCTGGTGACGAAGTACAGCCATTTGCATCCGTTACGGTAACAGAATAGGTTCCTGCCGACAATCCAGTAATCGAACTTGTTATGGCTCCAGTGTTCCAAACATAATTATATGGTGCTGTTCCGCCCATTACTGTAGAAGAAGCACTGCCGTCACTTGCACCGTTGCACGATACGCTGTTGGCCATAGAACCACTTGCCGAAAGCGCTGTAGGTTCAGAAATAATAACCGATGCTGAATCTGTACAACCATTGTTATCAGAAATAGTCACTGAATATGTTCCAGCAGTAACTCCTGTAATAGATGCAGTAGTTGCACCATTGCTCCAACTATACGTATAGGTTGGTGTGCCTCCAGCTGCCATAGCTGTTGCGCCTCCGTTTGCGCCTCCAAAACAAAGCACATCTGTATCTAGCATGGAAGAAGCAACTATAGTTGTTGGCTCCGAGACTGAGTCTGAGGCACTATTAACGCAACCATTCGCATCAGTCACTGTAAGTGAATAGACACCTGCTGGTGCATTTAATAGGTTTGCTAATGTGTCTCCGTTGCTCCATGCGTAAGCATATGCACCTGTTCCACCAGTTACTGCTGTAGAAATTGACCCTGTGTTAGAGCCATTGCAAATGGAGTTAGTTACCGAAGTTGGAATATCGATTGGTTGCGGACCTACAACATAAGTAGCCACAGCATTTGAGCCATTGGCATCAGTAATGGTAACATCATAGGTGCCTGCGCTCAATCCAGAAATAGTTGACTTACCAGGAAGTTCAATGAGCTGACCAGCTGAAGTGTTATAATTAATATCATCCCAAAAACCAGTTGAATAAAACTGCATATAGTCTTGGTTTCCGGCTCCGCCATTGTTTGGTTCGCCCGAATTCCAATTAGTGTATATAAAAGGTTCGCCTGAATCCCAAATAAAAGTACCTTCTACATCTCTGTCAGTGGCGCCAAGCATGTCGCCATTTAAAGCTCCATGGCTTACTAACCAAGCGTTTTCTGTAGCATTATTGATAGATGTTAAATACCCAAAATTAGCCGCAGCAAAAGAAGATGCCGCATCAAAACTCACAAATGGAGTTGTAGATCTATAGTAGCTATGTTCATCTATGTGGCCTAATAATGACAAGCCGCTGATTGCAAAACCCGAAGTTGTTGTCTCGCCAGTACTCCACTCAAAAGTGTAAGGTGCATCTCCACCAGACACTTGAACACTCAATACAGCCATAGAATCTTCTGGACAGTTGTTTGAAACCAATTCGGTAAAATCACCAGACAATAAATTCCAGTTAATTACTTTTCCTTTTTCAGACGGTGATAAGAAGCTTGTAAAATCTGCAGGCCAGTTGTCTTCATTCATTAGCAACTGCAAAGCAGCGTATGCCTGATCAGGTCTGTTAAACGTATTGTCATCAATATCACCAACACCGGCAAGCACCAAAAAAATCTGTGTTGAATTGGCTGGAATAGTTACACCATTTACATTGAATTGTTGATTATCACTGTTGTTTGTAAAAGGAAGACTTCTTGATGTTCCTAGTTGATGTAGCTCTTCATTTCCATACAAAAATGAAATTATAGGATCACTTCCATTGGTAGTAGGTGATGTATTGTCCGAACTCACAGAGTAATAAGTAGGTCCATTCGCATCTACATAATGCCAACGAGTACTACCATCAGAACCTAAGTTTCCGCTTATGTTTAGGTTATAAGTTCCAGCTGTTGATCCCGTATTCACAATAACAATCTTCTTAAAACCCATTCCATAAGTACTGGAATAATGAAATGTTGCGCTATTGCTAATTGACCCTGACACAACAGAAACCGTATGGTTAACCGCACCGTCATAACCATCACCATGGGTGGTGCCTCCTCTGTTAAGAGTAACTTCGCTAATACTTGACGTACCATTAAAGGTCCAAGTAACGTCTCCGGCTGCGGTGGTCACCGTTTGGGCACTCACATACTGAAAGCCAAGGACCAACGACAATACTGTCATTAACACTGGTTTCCAGAGCCAGGATTTAAACATTAAATAATTGTAAGGTGTCTTCATAACTTGATTTCTATTCAGGGAAGTTGGGACAACCCTAGATTCGACTTTGGATTAAATTTTAAATTTCGAATCACAAAAATCTATCGAAGTAAGAACCACCGAATCAGTGAAAAACCTACACCAAACAATCTATTAAAGTACCTAATAAGGAGTATAAATTTGAAGATGACAACTGCATAAAAAGACACAGAAAGAATAGTCGCGTCTTATCAGGCTTTCAAGCATAACTAGGTATTCAAAAAAGCATTTTTAGAATACCAAAAAGAAAGATGGTATAAACATTACCTGATTAAACTCACTTTTCCTTCTTCTCTAAAACCTCGGCCACGTTTGTCTTGGAAAGAAACACGCCAGAAATAAACTCCATTTGGCACTGGATAAGCTGATTGATCATTGCCGTCCCAACCATCAGAAAAATCGTTTGCTTGGAAAAGTATATGTCCATTTCTATCATAGATTTCTAAACTTGGATTTAAGTATCTAAACCCTTTTATCTCGAAGGTTTCGTTAATGCCATCGCCATCAGGCGTAAAAGCATTTGGAGCATAAATAGTGTAGCAATCTGGAACAATCACTACCGAATCATATTCCACGCATCCAAACTCATTTTCTACCATCAAATAATAGGTAATTGAATCTTCAATAAACGCCACTGGATTAGCCGCATTTGGATTATCTAACAATTCAACGGGAGACCAAGTATAGCTCGAAAACTCCGGTCCACTTGGATAACCGCCCAAGGTTACAAGACCCAAATCACAGTCTTGCGCTCCATCACCGGCATCAATCACTGGCTTGGCATGAACCCTCACGCGTACATCATCATAGCCCTTGCAGCCATTAGTATCTATACCCGTTAAGGTATATGTAACGGAAGATTCTGGAAATACACGTGTTATTTGCTCATTTGAAGATTCTATACTTGCTTGATTGCCCCAGAAAAATGAGACAACTTCACCACTTGCAATTAGTGTTGCTGTATCGCCTTGGCATACAATTACATCATCGCCAGCAGAAATTTCGGGTAACGGTTTTACTTCGATCGGCACAATCAGGTTTTTAGTGCATCCTTTAATATCAGTAACACGAATCGTAAGTGACATAGATGAAGTTGAACTTACTTCAAAGCGTCCGTTTCCGAGTGGAACAACTGCGCTCGCGGGCGAAGCTGAATAGCTGTTAAAACCGCCTGTTACGGCTACAATTCCGGATTCTTCATTACAGATAAAGCTTGGCGCTGTTAACACACTTGCGTCAGGCAGCGAATCAACAAAAATGCTGACTGTACTGGAGTCTGAGCAGCCAAAAGCGTTTGTTACAACAACCTTAAAAGTGGTGTTAGTATCGCCAAAAACATAAGGATTAGAGGCGGTTGGGTTCAAAACTTGAGCCACTGGGGTCCAAGAAAAAGTTGAGCCTGTTGGTCCTGTTGGATTTCCGCCAACCTGAATAGTATCTGCCTTACACACCGAAACATTAGCGCCTGCTCTTGCAGCGGGTTTAGGATTTACGGTCACAAACATGTTGTCTTTAAAAGAGCATCCGTTGGTATCGGTAATGGTCACTCTAAAAAAGCCACCAACAGTTGGGAAACAATTAGGGTTTGGAATATTTGGGTCACTCAATAAGTTGCCATTATTCCAGATATAAGTTGCTCCACCAGAAGCGTTCAATTGAAATGTATCGCCAGCACAAATGGCTGTATCACTGCCTGCGCTGTAATTCGGGATATCAAAAACAACTACTAACACCGTGTCGAGCGCTTGGCAGCCATTTGGGCCAGTTGCTGTAACCACATATGTGGTAGTTGACACAGGCGAAACCACCGGATTTGCTGTGTTTGCACCTATCATGTTTGAAGTTGGCCCCCAGATATAATTTACTGCTCCAGTTACCGAAAGCGTGGTTGGTGTAATGGTACAAACGCTGTCATCACTCACAGTAGCACTAATAACTGGCAGTGGAGTAACATTTACAACGATACTCGTATCATTTACACATTGGTTACTGTCCGTTCCGGTAATGGTGTAAGTGATAGTATCTGTAGGCGATGCTATGAGTGTATCATCCGTTATAAAACTGAGTGCAGTAATTGGTGACCAAGAATAAGATTCGGCACCCGAAGCAATCATGTTAGTGCTTTGGCCAACACAAATGCTATCTCCAAAAGGACTCACTAAAATTTGCGGAAGCGCATTCACTACAATAGTGGTATCAAAACTGTTTTCACAGCCCAAGGCATCTGTTCCAGTTACCTGAAAATTGGTGGTTTGAGTTGGAAAAAAGCTATTCGCTGATCCTGTCGTGTTTAGCTGTGCTGAATTTGTTGTCCACGCATACGAAACGCCACCAGTTGCAAACCCAGAAACTGTGTCGTTCTTACAAATCGTATCATTTGGTAAGGTGATACTAATATTTGGCAAAGGCAAAACATTAATGTCTGTAGTGAACGTATTCACACAACCAATCGAATCTGTACCCTCAATAGTATAAGTAGTAGTGACTGTTGGTGACAAGCTGTTTGTCATTCCATTTGGAAAAAAACCAACACCGTTGAGCCAAATGATAGATGCGTCTCCGAAGGCTTGTAACACAACCGATTCGCCCAAGCAAATACTAGTATCAGCTGGGCTAATGCTCAAAACAGGAAGTTGATTAATGACCAAAACCATCGCGTCTGTTTCTGAACATGTGTTGGCATCAGTTACGGTAACACCATATGTTCCTGCGGTGTCAATAATCAATGTTTGGTTGGTTGAGCCACCTGTCCAAACATAACTAGCTCCATTGTTCAGCGCATTGAGAGTATAATTATCTCCCAAGCAAATATTGGTATCAGGCCCAAGGTTTACAATCGGCAAACTATAAATAGACAGAACCAGTTCATCTGAGTTTGAACAGGTATTTGTATCCGTTACTGTCACGCCATATGTAGCAGCGTTGGTTGCCACCAATGTTTGACTAGTAGAAGCATCTTGCCAAACAAAACTAGAAGTTGGGTTTTGAGCATCGAGCACTAAAGTGTCTTCATCACAAATACTTGTATCCGCGCCAAGCGAAACTATTGGCAAAGCAAAAATGGACAACGTAAACGTGTCGGCTGCTGAACACGTATTTGTATCTGTCACGGTAACTTGGTACGAACCAGCAGTGTTTACCTCAATAGTTTGTGTGGATTGGGTTGTATTCCAAACAAAACTTGCCGTTGGGTTTTGAGCATCGAGCAAAAGTGTGTCGCTAGCGCAAATGCTTGTATCCGCGCCTAGCGAAACTATTGGCAAACTGTAAATACCTAAGGTCATGGTATCAGCATTAGAGCAGGTGTTGGCATCCGTCACAGTAACCTGATACGTGCCCGTACTATTCACGGTCAATGTTTGATTGGTTGATCCATCTTGCCATACAAAGCTTGCACCAGCATTTTCTGCATCCAAAACAAGGTTGTCGCCAAAACAAATAGATGTATCGGCTTGGAGACTAAACACTGGTAAATTATAGATAGAAAGTTGCAGTGTGTCTGCATTTTGACAAGTGTTGGCATCTGTAACGGTAACGCTATAAATACCAGCAGTGTCAACAGAAATAGACTCGGAAGCTTGTCCTGTGCTCCATTGATACGTTTGTCCTGTATTGTTCGGGTCAATAGTAATAGAGTCACCTGAGCAAATAGAAGTATCTGAGCCAATATCAACTAACGGTTGGGCATAATTATTCAGGTTTAATGTGTCTGAATCAGAACATGAATTGGTGTCGGTAACCGTAACCTGATAGCTTGCTATTGCATTTATCGAAATGCTTTGTGTTGTTTCTCCCGTGCTCCAAGCAAATGTTGCTGTTGAGTTTCCAGCGTTAATTGTTATGGTATCTGTTTCACAAATGGTGGTATCGTTACCAAGATTCACGATTGGCAAAGCGTAAAGACCAAGACTCAATGTATCTGAAACAGCGCAAGTATTAGCGTTGGTTACCGTAACAGCATAAGTTGATACAGATGAAATGGTCAACGTTTGATTGGTAGAACCATCATTCCAAACATAAGTAGCGCCTGCATTTCCAGCATCTATAACCAAAGAATCACCTGTACAAATGCTAGTATCAATACCTAGGTTTACCGAAGGAATTGCTAGAGTTGACAATTGAAATGTGTCACTAATTTGGCAATTGTTTGCATTAGTAATCGTAACCTGATAGCTGCCCGCAGCACTCACAGTAATTGTTTGAGTAGTGTCTCCCGTATTCCAAACAAAACTTTCACCTGCATTTCCTGCATCTAAAAAAAGGCTGTCATTGGCACAAATGCTAGTGTCGGCAGGTAATTCTTTGGTAGGTAAGCTGTAGCTAGTGACCAATACGGTATCAGAGCTTTCACAGCCATAAATATCTGTTAACGTAACTTGATATGTTCCCGTTGACGTTGCTATAATAGTTTGCGTGGTATCGCCTGTATTCCAAGCATAAGAACTTCCGGGAGTGCCAGCGTCAAAAACAACCGAAGTATCGGCACAAAATGCAGTATCCGCGCCAAGGTTTGTGCTGCTTTCGCGAATAATTACTTGGTTATAAGCAGTATCAGTGCATCCTAAATAGTCGGTAACTACAAGCCGCACATCAAAGGTGCCAGCAGTGTTATATACATGACGCACGTTGGTGTCTGTGCTCGTATTTCCATCACCTAGGTCCCAATCCCATCCTACGATGGTATTGTTTACCTGCACACCCGCATTGGTAAAACAAGAATCACTCAAAGCACGCAAAAACGCAGTGTCTCCAACACAAACTTCTGGGGTTACTACTTCAAAAGAAGCGGCCACTCGATAGGAGAAATCTGAATAAATAACATCTGATTGCGAATAGTTATAGAACCCAAATCTTCCCGGGCCAAAACAACCATAAACATCAAAAATGGTATCGCCTTCTATTGAAATTACAGTGCGAGTATTTGTATAAGTAAGTGCAAAATCATAATCGGTAAGGTCGTTCCAACCCTTTGTTCCACCATAGTCTGAAGCTATAATGTTTGCAAATGGGCCTTGCTTACCCACGAACGCTTGTGGCAAATTAGTGATGTTGCCCTGCATCTGCGAGAGCGCAAAACCTTCCGCTCCAAAGAATCCTGAAAAGTTTTGATCCGCTTGTTTCCAATCAAACAAATAGAAATCGTAATCTGTAGAATCTGCGGTATCAGGCCCTTGATAGCCAAACACAAAACCAACCCAATCATCATCAGCCGCTGTGTTAACACGAATGGTTCCAGTAATAATGACATTGATAAAACTGTCTGGACTCACCAAAAAAGTTGGGTCACCATTGATCTCTTGCGAAACATTGGCTCCCCCACCGCCTACTTGCCAATCGCCATTGGTTACATCGCCTTCTTCTACCCAGGTACCCAAATCAATGGCTTGACCGCATTGCGAATAGGTCTTGCAAGCAATGTTTGTAAATAAAAACAGGGTGAAAAACAATTTGTAAAATGAAACTCTCACGCAGCAAATGAATTGGTTAGTAATGGTCTTTAACGCGGATTAACATTTGGGGTTTCAAAATGCAAAGGTGGCTTTTAAATTGAAATCACACTTTATGCTTCATTACTAAAGTCTTATGAATTAATTGAGCCCCATTGCAAAACCTTTATAATTTCGAACAATGAATGTGTTTAAATCGCTTTACAAAAAGTACGGCCCTTACTTCGTAGATATTTGGCAATACCTAGTTTTTATTCTTATAGTTATCATCGGACTAGCCATAATGCTTTGGTCAAAATTTTAAATGAATTTTGAGCTCAAATAGCCTGATATTGCAGTTTGCACTTTATTATTGCTTCACCAAACCTTAAAACGACAGACTTATGATTATTGATGATGTAGTGCAAGAGCACAAAGAAAAAGCAACCGCAGGTCAGCGATTCCTAGCATCGTTTATTGATGGAGTTATTCAACTTGTATTTAGCGTGGTTCCTTTTGTGGGCTGGTTTTTTGGCCTCGCCTACTATTTCACCAAAGATTCGTTACCATTTTTGAATGGTCAAAGTTTTGGTAAAAAAGCCATGAAAATAAGGGTGGTAAAAGCCGATACACAAGAATCTATTACAGGAAATATTGGCACCAACGTATTACGCCAAGTTTCGCTGGCTATTCCAATTTTCGGAATCATTGATGCCTTAATGGTTTTTTCTGAGTCGCAGCAGCGATTTGGCGATCGATGGGCAAATACAATTGTGGTAAAAGACCCAAAATAAAATTCAGTTTTACTAATATTTACTCTTTCGCTAGGCTAAATTATTGTCAAACCCTTGTAGTACCGCATCTATTTATATTTTTGGGCGCTTTTGTGCCATTTACCTTTTCATTAGTGCCGTGTTCGAAATGAATTGCACTTGTGGCAAGCTTATTCTGACCAAAGCAAAAAATTGATGTAATATTAAAACCATGTGTCGTTTGACCTTTATATGTTTACGGCCGAAATTTTTGTAAAAACTGAACTATTCAACAAGCAAATCCAAATTAGTTAATATGAAACGTATCTTTTTATCTATTGCAATGTCTGTAGCCCTTACGGTTGGTGGTGTTGCAACATCTTTCGCACAGAATGAAAATGCAACTGAGCCAGAAACTGCTGAAGTAATGAGCGATAGTGCAATGCAAGCAGATTCAGCAGCTAAAGCAGAAGCAGAGGCCGCCAAAATGGAAGCCGAAAAAGCAGAAGCGGCCAAAATGCAAGTAGAGGAAGCACCAGAAGAAGTTGAAAAATCTTTCCACCAAGCTATCAAACAAAAATTTATTGAAGGTGGTCCTGGTTTCATGTCTTTCGTATTAATCTGTTTGATTTTAGGTTTAGCAATGAGTATTGAAAGAATTCTTTACTTAAACATGGCTACAACTAATTCAGCAAAACTTATTGGACAAGTAGAAGATGCATTGAAAAGCGGTGGTGTAGAAGCAGCTAAAGAAGTTTGCCGTAATACCCGCGGACCAGTAGCTAGCATTTTTTACCAAGGTCTTGACCGCGCAGACCAAGGTCTTGAAATGGTTGAAAAATCAGTTGTTTCTTACGGTTCTGTTCAAATGGGTCTTTTAGAAAAAGGTCTTTCTTGGATCTCATTATTTATCGCACTAGCTCCAATGCTTGGTTTCTTCGGAACAGTAATCGGTATGATTGAAGCATTTGATGCAATTGCTGCAGCAAACAACATCTCTCCTGGTGTAGTAGCAAGTGGTATTGGTGTGGCACTTATTACAACAGTATCAGGTCTTTTGGTAGCGATGGTTCTTCAAGTTTTCTACAACTACCTAGTAGCAAAAGTTGACAGCATTGTAAACGATATGGAAGATGCTTCTATCTCATTAATCGATATCTTGATTAAGAATCAAGTAGCTAAATAATTAGAGATTATATGTTCGGAAAAATCAATAATATTTTGATGTACGTGTTAATAGCTGTGGGCGTTGTGTTCATGCTACTTACCATGACATCAGGGTTAACTCCAGATGATAAATTTTGTACAGATTGTTGGGAAGTAAACGGATTTATCTATTTCTCCTACTTTCTGCTTATCGGCTCTATAGTTGCTGCTCTTGTTGGGGTAGTAATGAAAGCCATTTCTGATCCTAAAGGAATTGTAGGTTCACTAATAGGTGTTGGTGGTATGCTTGTAATTGTTGGTATTAGCTATGCATTAGCTGATGGCACTGTTTTAAAATCATACAACCCATCCGTAACTGAGACTGCTGTAAAATGGAGTGATGCTGGTTTATACACCTTCTACATCCTATTTGCACTTTCTATCTTAGCGATCGTTTATACTGGCGTTTCAAAATTCTTTAAATAGCATTTAGATGGCTAGAAAGAAAAGAGAACTTACAGAGATCAATGCTGGATCGATGGCCGACATCGCCTTCCTACTGTTGGTGTTTTTCTTGGTAACTACTACCATGGACACTAGCTGGGGTTTAGCGCGTAAGTTGCCACCACCATTGCTCGAAAACCAACCAGATCCGCCCCCCATCAAGGACCGTAACGTGTTTGTGGTACTTGCAAACGCCAACGACCAATTGTTGGTAGAGGGCGAAATCATGGAAATCCGCGACTTGAGAGCTGCAGCGAAAGAATTCATTGCAAACCCTCAACGTAAGGATAATCTGCCCGAGTTCAAAGAAGAAAACATTCCTCTGCTTGGTAAAATGCAAGTTTCTAAGCAAGTGATTTCTCTTCAAAATGACAACGGAACCTCTTATAAGTTGTATATCCAAGTTCAAAATGAATTGGCTGCGGCTTATAATGAACTGAGAGATGAATTGGCGAATCAAAAGTTTGGCGTTACTTACAAGCAACTGGAAGAAGCTACCAAAGCCGAAGCAGCTACTGACATGGATAAAGAACGTGTAAAGGCAATTCGTGAAGTGTATCCACAGCGAATTTCTGAAGCTGAACCAAAAGATATAGGGGGATAATTATGTCGAAGTTTAAAAAAGGAAAAGGAAAAGGAATGCCTGCAGTAAGTACTGCATCGCTTCCTGATATCGTATTCATGCTTTTGTTCTTCTTTATGGTTACCACTGTAATGCGCGAAGTAGATCTCAAACTAAACATGGAGCAGCCGGAAGCAACAGAAATTGATAAACTCGAAAACAAATCGCTAGTAGATTATATCTATATCGGTGAGCCAATCAATACACAACTATATGGTACTGTACCAAAAATTCAGCTTGAAGATGATTTTGCTACGGTAGAAGAGATTCAAAGCTACATCCTTGAAAAGCGCGCTGAAAGAAGCGAAGCTGAGCAAGGTTTGGTAACTGTATCACTAAAAGTGGATGAAGAAACTAAAATGGGTATTGTTACAGAAGTGAAACAAGAACTCAGAAAAGTTCAAGCATTAAAAATCAATTATTCTACACGAGAAAAACTCGACAAGAATAGCTTCTAACACATTTGGATTTGTGTAAATCAGAACCCTGACACCGAAAGGTCGTCAGGGTTTTTTTGTGGGCGTTACTTAACAAGCAACCGTTCTCGGGTATGTTTTTTTGTTAAATTCTTGCAAATAATAAAATTTGTTAATAGTATTGTTCCATAACTGTTAAATTATGAAACACCTAGCCGCTACCCTCCTTCTTTGCCTACCCATGCTTTACGGATTTACACAAATGATTCCAAACCAAAGTGTTGAAGTCCTTTATGACTCCAGAGGAAACCGAATTGTTCGTCAAATATGGACCAACTCACAAAACCCGGGAAACAAAAAAGATAATGCAGATTTATTGGGAATAAATGAAATGCGACTTTACCCAAACCCTACGAAACAAGAGCTTTTCATTAGTTATCCTGCACCTGAGCAAGGTGATCAAATTACTATCATTGACATTACTGGTAAGTTAGTTTTTATGACTAATGTGGCCGATGAAAACCCAATTATCACCCTTTTTCTTGAAGGGCTAAACGCAGGTACATATATCGTGCAAGTACAGACCCATGAAACAACTTTCAGATCTAAATTTATAAAGCAATAGTCATGAAAAAGCACTTGATTTTAATGCCTCTGGCTATTTTATTACTGCATGGAATTTTTTACGGACAACAAATTCTACCTGTTGACAAAGGAGGAGATGATCTAATCTATGACGATGAAATTCGTCCCACTTTTATCAGAGGTATCAATACTGATCTTGCTGTTGGAAAAATATTGGGCCAACATGATGTTTCAGCAACAGGTGGCGCTTTGTACAACATCCCTATAAGCCTTCCACCAGGCACAAATGCAATAATGCCTCAATTAAATTTAAGCTATAACAGCCAAGGAGGTGATAGCCCACTAGGATTAGGGTGGAATATTTCAGGCAGTTCAGCTATTACAAGAGTGAGAAAAGATCATGTGCACGATAATAATGTTACTCCTGTTTCTTGGAATAATGATTGCCCTATTGCATTGGATGGAATGCGTCTGCAACTTCTTAGTGGCACTCATTTACAGTCTGGTGCCGTTTACGGAAAGGAAATCGAAGATTTTAGTAAAATATACATACATGATTACGAAGGTGAGATCTACTTCGAGGTTTGGACTAAAGATGGATTAATTTATCAATATGGAAAAACGAATAATGGTAAAATATATGGACAAAATGGAACAATATTTAGTTGGAGACTAAATCGTGTATATGATTTAAATGGCAACTATTATGCTGTTCGATATGATGATACAACTGGTGAGAGTGTGCTCTCAAGTATAGAATATACAGGCAACGACAACGCAGGTCTCGCCCCATACTGGCGTGTAAGCTTCGAGTATAACAACAGGATGGATGACAACGAAGTCTGGGTAATGGGAAAATCATTTAAGAAGAAAGCCCTCTTAAGGAGGATAATAATCTCAAGAATATCTGATGGAAGCATTGCAGGCAAATATTTTCTAAATTATGCTACTAAAGATAACCATAGTGTACTCCGAGAGGTTACACAAGTTGGTAAAAATGGAGGAACGCTTAACTCGACTATTGTAAAGTATGGTAATAATGGCACGCCATATACCGAAAGTCTATCCAACAATGATGATAACGGCAGTGATGTATGGATCAATGGTGATTTTGATGGAGACGGCTTAACAGATGTTATAAAGTTTGAGGCTAACGGTAGTGTGAATGGCATTATACCACTTTATGATACCTATACTTTCATGTTGAAAGGTGTGCATAATACAAGTACGTTTTCAGCGCAATCAAGTCATACACTTTCACCAGCTATCACCGTTAATGCAAGCAACAATCTGATTGAAAGTAGAGCTTTTGACTATAATGGAGACGGAATTGACGATGTGGTAACATTAGATGTGTCGTATAACAATATTGGAAATCTATCATATTATGTATTAAATAAAATAAATATCTATCAATCACCACATATTAATGGAACATTAGGAAATCTGGTTACTTACACTCCTCCAAGTCCTTACAATCAAGTTTATCACTCTAATTTAAACACATGTTTCATTCCAGGTGATTTTGATGGCGACTCAAGAATGGACTTTATTTCTGTGCTAACCAATGGAGGTAGTTACAAAGAAATATTAACCACAGCTAATGGAAGTAACACATATCACATATTAAATACGGCTTCAAGCGACTGGTATAAAACTGAAAACAGGATTCAAATAATTGACTTTGATGGGGATGGAACCTCAGAAATATTATTTACAGATGGAATCTCAAACCCACAACAATCCAAAATCTATAGTTTTGAAAAACAGACTGGGCCCAATTTAGTAAAGACTCAAGTATATTCCGCGGGTTACCCTACTATGTATCATGAAATTTTTCCAGGAGATTTTAATGGTGATGGGATGACTGATTTGTTGACTTTTAATGGAACCAACTGGAGGGTTGGATACTCTACAGGACAGGTATTTCATGAAGTAAATTTTAATATCCCTCAATTTTTTAATTCTGGTAAAGAATTAAGAAATATTATTCCTGGAGATTATAATGGAGATGGTTATACAGACATACTTCAACTCTCAAAAATATTTCCCACTTCTTCCACATCTTATGTTACGCTATTAGAAAGTAATGGAAATACTTTTGCTGCCACTGTTGCTATGCAACCCGTTTCTTACAATATTCATCAATTATCTCAACCTTTACTTGGTGATTATAATGGAGATGGAAGTTTAGATTTGCTCTACCGAAGATGGAACAGCCTAAATCTAATCGCACCTACTATTCTACTTCAATTCGAACCAAACGTTGATAACCGTCTAGCTATTGAAATTGGCGATGGTTTTGGATACAATGTTCAATTTACCTACAAATCACTAGCACAAGATGACAACAACGGTGGCGAAGATGTATACAACCACGCAACCAATAACAGCTTTCCATTTAGTGTAAATCAAGTCCCAATAAAGGTAGTTCGAAGAAAAACTACACCTGATGGAGTAGGAGCAATAAACACGTCCTCTGATGACATAGTGATAGAATATAAATACGAAGATTGCACCTTTCACAGACTTGGTAGAGGTCTTCTAGGTTTTAAAAAGATAACGAGTAAAAACTTAAGTTTTAATACAGGAATTATAAGTGAGCAAATCAATGAACTTGAACAAAACATTGGTTTACTGAAAGCTGCAGCTAGCATTATCAAGCTCAACTCTCAAGATATCAACAATACTTACACTTATGGGAATTACAATTCAATCTCAAATAATCGATACTGGTATCAGCTAAACAGCATAGTAGAAAAAGACCATATTAATCAATCAAAGTCCACCCAAGAGTTTTATGACTATGATAATTTTGGAAACCCCCAATCCATTGATCAATACATTGGTGCACCTATTAATGGGAGTTTTTGGAATGCGCAAGAAGTGAAATCGAACAAATTTAAGTTCCAATCATTTCATGGGTTTTGCAATCCTGGGAAGTTAATCGAACAAACAGAACAAAACACTAGATCAAGTCAGCCAACTGTCTCTAAAACAACAAGAAATATTTTTGTAAACAACGGCCATCGACTGCAAGAAACCATAGAATGGTATGGAAAACCCAAAGCAGTCTCTACCAAACTTTCAAACTATAATACCTTTGGTCAAGCCCGAACCTTTGTTACTACTGCATATGGAATATTAACCACTACCAATAAAGTAAATTACGATTCTAAAGGAAGGTTTGTTATTGAGAAGATAAATGCATTGAACCAAAGTTCATACACAAGCTATGATGAGTTTAGTGGCAAGCTATTGAGTGAAATAACCGTTTCTGGGTTAACATCATCAAACACATATGATGAATTTTACCGGTTAACAACCCACACCAATCATATTGGGCTTACAACAGCAATTGACTATTCTTGGGATTTACAATCTGGTTCGGGAACTAACCCAACAGCAGTTCAAAATTCTTGGTATCACACTACCAAAACTACCCCTGGTTCTGCCCCAATAGTAGTCCAATATGATTTACTTGGAAGAGAATTAAACACACAAACTATTGGTTTCAATGGACAGCAACTTTCTAAAATAACCACATACTATCCCTTTGGTGGTTTAAGATCTAGTACCTCTACTTTTGATCCTAACAATAGCACACAAGCAGTTATTACATTACATGCTTATGATCCTAATTTAAATTTCAGAGTCGGTACAGATATTTATGGAAATACTGTCAATAGCATCAGCTATAGTTATGACAACACACTCGGCAATACCCAAACACCACTTTATCAAACTGTCACTGTCACCTCCCCACTTGGCACAAATTGGAAAATGACGGATATGACGGGTAAAGTGATTCAGAGCCATGACGATGGTGGTACTTTAAGTTTTACATATGACAGTTGGGGCAACAACTTAATTGTAAATGACGGAACTATTAATCTATCTAATTCTTCTTTTGATGACTATGGTCGTCAAAAAACACTTCAACCTAATGGTACTGGAATTACAAAATATGAATATGACGCTTTAGGTAGACTTTACAAGCAAACTGACCCAGCCAATAACACACAAACAAATGTGTTTGATGTATTAGGACGAATAAGCACACAAAGTGGCCCTGAGGGTACAACCACATACTCCTATGTGACAAGTGGAAATGGGCTAAACAAATTGAAGACAATAACCGGGTTTAATGGTATTCAAAAGAATTATGATTACGATTCCTTTGATCGGTTGATGTATGAAGAAAGCCTGATGGGCTTTCCAATTTCAAAAACATATTACTATAATAATCATGGCCGATTACAATATGAAGAATATTCAACGGGTTTTGGGATTCAACATCAGTATAATACGTATGGTTACGAGTTTATCACTTCTTATGACGATGGAAGCGGAACATTGACTCCATTAATGGCGGCTTCTTCCGCAAATAATCTAGGACAATTCGATAATTTTACGCTAGGAAATAATGCTACCTCATCCATACAATACAATGAATATGGCATGCCCGAAATATATGACACGCCTGGAATTCAATATTTACAATTAAACTGGGATGTTAGTACATCAAACTTAGATTCAAGATTTGACAATATCTCTTCAGGTGGGTTAACAGAATCATTCAATTATGATAATTTACAAAGACTGGTTGGATCTCAAGTTACTTCCTATGGAGTTGGATCTCCAGCGTTAAATGCTCCTTTAAATAACTACGGAGATTATCTATCTAAACATGATGCAGGTACAGAATACGAGTACTATGGACAGCATCAAGTAAGAAAGGTTAAAAACGATGCTTCAAATATTCCGCTACCAACCCAAACCGTTACTTTTAACTCCTTCAACGAACCCGAACTGATTACAGAAGATAATACAGAAATCGAGTTTGTATATGGTCCAGAAAAAATGCGCATGCAGTCTAAAATAAAAGATGCGTCATCGGGCTTAGTAACAGAGCTCCGTCATTATGTACACGAAATGGGCTACGAAGTAGTAAAGAAAAACGGAACCATCCATCATTTACATTACATACCGTTAGCAGGAAACACTATGGGAATTGTGCGCATAGCCGAGAGTGTGGAAGGCGGCACCTTCGAAGAGCCTGAATTGCTTTATGTATACAAAGACCATATAGGTAGTTGGCTTACAGTAACAGACGGCAGTGGAGCTATTGTGGCAGAACAAAACTTTGATGCGTGGGGCAGAAAACGTAACGTAAATGATTGGTCATATGTTAACATAGCATCTACACCTGATTGGTTAATTCGAGGATTTACAGGCCACGAACATTTTGATGAAGTAGGCATTATACACATGAATGGAAGACTGTATGACCCTCTGCTGGGCACCATGTTTTCGCCAGACAATCATGTGCAAAATCCATATAGTACGCAAGCCTTCAATAGATATGCATATGCGTATAACAATCCATTGAAATATACTGATCCCAGTGGGGAGTTTGTAGTGGTTGACTCTTGGCTTGTAGGGTTCATTGATGGGTTCTTTAGTACGAGTAACGGAAGGTTGAATGCCGGCTGGAACGAGGCCAACCACCGCGCAGGTATGGATGCTAGGATTTGGCGAGGGCTGTTTGTCACTGACAATAACCGTAATTTTTGGGGACGCTCTTGGGAACTGATGTCACGTTTTACTTGGCAAGCTCCGCAAACGGTAATAGGCTGGTTTCACAATCAATCCGCAAATACGATTTATGGCAGGGTTAACAGCGTTGAATATTTTGGTGGCGCAACCATTGTTGATGTCAACGACCTTTTGTGGGATTTTGACATGGCCTCTGGCGTAACATTTGGTAATTACATTCAGGGTGAAGGAATTTCTAGTGACCCTAATGAATCTGGCAATTTTAGGGGAACGGGCGTTTCACGAGGAGCTTGGCTGCTCCGTCATGAATATGGACATTATAGACAAAGCCAGAGGAATGGCCCACTATATTTAATAAAATATGGGATTCCAAGTGCTGCTGGAGCAGACTGGACGGAGAACGATGCCGAATTTAGATCAGATGAATATTTTTTAAGTAACAATGGTTTGGATCCGATTTTCGAGGAAAGCTACCCTGAAGATTATGAACCAATAAATGCTAAGTGGTGGGAATTCACATTAATTGGTCTGGGACCTACTGGTGCCGCTGTTGTAGTTTCGTTAAACATAAATCGAGGAAAATGAAAACACTACTAAATATTATAATTTTTACAGTTTTATTATGCACTGTTGGATGTAAAAAATTGCTCGATAATCCCAGATTCTTAGAATTTGAAAATAACTCCAGGACGGTAGTAATGGTCACATTTCAATACACATTTCCCGACACTACTATACAAGACCGTGAAAGAATTGATTATGTCGATACACTCGGGGCAAATAGATCAATGAAAATTCCTACAGCATCATCAGTAAGGCGATGGGCAGATCATATTTCTGAGATGAACTCAAACTCAACAATAATGGTCTATGTTTTTTCACAGGATACAATTGACAATTATCAATGGGAGGAAATTCAAGAAAATTACAATATCCTGAAACGATATGATCTGACAATTGAGGAACTTGAATCACAAAACTGGAAAATTACATATCCTTGAACCAATACACCCATGAATAAAGTACTCAAAACCACCCTATTTGCGTTTTGCGCTATAGCAGCATTCAACTCTTGCGACAAAACCAACTACGCCACAAACAATGAAGAATATGTCGGGTTTTGGCAGGCGAATTATTACCGATACTCAGCATATATTGAAGTTACAGATGATGGAGACGCAGATTATAAGCAGGAACTATACGAACCCGGTTCTGATAACTTAATAAAAACCATCAAGAAAAAAGGAAAATTCAAAATCAAAAACGGCAACGAACTCTATATTAGCACAAAGAAGTTTATCATCACTAAAAAGCCAGATTACAATACTCTTGATCGCAGATGGTACTTAGAGCTTAACGACACCATGTTGCTTCACAGGTACGATGATATCGGGCCGACTTACGAAGAAGATTAAGAAAAGGAAGTAGTAATCGCCCTCTTCCTCATCACCCACATACCCAAACCAAGCGCTATTGCGCTTGCCACGCCCATTGCCAGTTCTGAACTTGACAAAGCACCTAAACCTTCGGGTGTTTCCATCATTTCTAAGCCAATGAAATAGGTAAGCACAACCGCTAAACCATTATTTACAAAATGGCCGATAATCGGAACAATCAACGAACGGCTATACATGGCTGAGTAACCGAGCACTGCACCCAAAATTAGTCTAGGAAAGAAACCCAAAAACTGCATGTGAATGGCTGAAAAGATGAAGGCCGTAACCCAAATGGCAGCATGGTGATTCCGACCCATTTTCAACAACGTGTTTTGCAAAAAACCACGGAAAAACAACTCTTCACTAATGGCTGGGAATACCGCGATAACAAGAAGGTTTATGATCAAATCCATTGGACCTTCCATCACCAAAAACTGAGTGATCAAAACTTCAGCTTCTGTTTCTGTTGTTCGCATCCAAGCTTCCATTTCAGCAAAAGCTTCGGGCAAATGCAAACCCGAATTCCACACCGCTAGCACATTGATAAAAGGATATGCAGCAAACATGGTCAAGCCGAAAATCAAGGCTAACACGCCTGTGTTGCTAGTGGGCTTTAAGCCGTAAGCCAATGAATCACGATTTACCCACTTATAAATAAAGTAGGGCACCATAAACAAACCAATTGACTGAGCAATTTGCAATGCTTTAAGCATATTAACTGTCATCAAAGCGTTTACATCACCACCAATTTTTGTCAAATCAGTCAAATTACCTGAGGTTAAAATATAAACGGCAATAATGAGCATCATTAGTATGCTCATCGCAAGGACGCCAGCCAAAAAGAAGAGTAAAAACTGAAGTACAGGATGAAGTGCAGCGAGTTCTTTACGCATAGCTTTTTTTAAATTGATTTGAAACGCAGGCTTTACCTTTGCAATCGCAAAAATGGTGAAGATAGCCAACATAGAACTCGGGGAATTTCCATTGCTCTTAGCACCAATGGAGGATGTAAGTGATCCTCCGTTTCGCGCACTGTGCAAAAAGCACGGAGCTGATATGATGTACACAGAATTTATTAGCTCTGAAGGGCTCATACGCGATGCCGCCAAAAGCATTCAAAAACTTGATATTTATGAGGATGAACGTCCTGTTGGTATTCAGATTTTTGGAGGAGACGAAGACGCAATGCGCGAAAGTACCGAAATAGTAACGCGCACCAATCCAGATGTGATAGACATAAACTATGGTTGTCCGGTAAAAAAGGTGGTTTGTAAAGATGCTGGCGCGGGCATTTTGCGTGATATTCCTAAGATGATTCGCTTGACAAAAGCAGTCATTGAAAGCACACACTTACCCGTTACTGTAAAAACCCGACTTGGCTGGGACGACAGCACAAAATATATCGTTGACGTAGCCGAGCGCTTGCAAGACATTGGTGTACAAGCCATTTCAATACACGGTCGCACACGCGTGCAGATGTATAAGGGCGAAGCCGACTGGTCTTTGATTGGCGAAGTAAAAAACAACCAGCGCATGCACATTCCTGTGTTTGGCAATGGAGACATAAACACACCGCAAAAAGCACTTGAAATGCGCGAGCGCTATGGTGTAGATGGTGTAATGATTGGCCGCGCGGCTATTGGTTATCCTTGGGTTTTTAATGAGATCAAGCATTTCATGAAAACGGGCCAAATAAAGGATTTGCCTACTATAGAAGAAAGAGCGGCTTTGGCAAAAGAACACCTAGAACGCGCTATAAAATGGAAAGGCGAAAAATTGGGTGTAGTTGAAACCCGCAGGCATTACACCAACTATTTTAAAGGCATTCCACACTTTAAAGAAACCCGCACAAGACTGGTAACTATTGACGACCCTCAAGAACTTTTCGCCATACTAGATGGTATTAAAAGTGATTTCGCTGGGGTAGAAATAGGAATGTAGGCTAGTAGTGAGTACGAAGTATTTGGTATTAAGTATTAAGACTACGCGCTTTTTTTGAAAGCAGATTCTACTCTTCTCTCTTGTTTAAATAGAAAGATTACTGTTTCGAAACAAACTGCCCACTGAAAACTGAGTGCTGCTAAATAAAAGTCAGCTCGTCTCTGTTTTACAAAACCCGCTCCGTGATCATTGCTCGCGCTTCACAAGCTCAGAGCTAGTGTCATATATTCATCACAAGAGCTGTGAACACGCATTCAACTCTTCAACTATTCCATCTTTTCTCTCCACTCAAAACGCACGGGCTACTTTTTACCAATCTTCTCTTCAAATTAGCTGAAAACCACTATTGTCTTTGGCTTGGGTAAGGCTCACCTTTACACCGTATTAGAACCAATTAATTCACATCCAACTAATTACCTATGTTTAAAAAAGTAGTGTTTGCTTCGGTTTTAGGAATGATTTGCTGTTCTACTGGATTTTCGCAGTCTGTAACAGCTGCCTCAGGTGGGCAATTTGAAAATAGTCAAGGTCAAGTGAGTTTCACTTTAGGTGAACCCGTGATAGAAACCATTGGCGATGCTTCAAACACACTCACTCAAGGATTTCATCAATCTAAACTTACCGTGGTAGGCATTTATGAAAACCTAAAGGAAATCTCTGTCAAGATTTTTCCGAATCCAACCTCAGAAACTGCAAACGTTCAATTTGAAGGGCTTGACGCTCAAGATTATGAATTACAGCTTTTTGATGTAAACGGAAGTTTGGTGCAGATACCTACTTCGCAAACGGCTAGCAACCTAGTTCAGCTTAAGCTAAACTCGATGGCCGCAGGAACCTATTTTCTTCAAGTGAAGAGCAAAAAAAACAATGACGAGGTAAACGCTTATCGAATTATTAAATCTCACTAATCTAACCCTCTTATCTCATGAACTTACGACTTAAAAATGCCATTGCCGTGGCAGCTTTGTGCCTCGGCTTGGGTGGAGTTGCATTAGCTCAAACTCCACAGTTGGTAAACTACCAAGCAGTAATAAGAAATGCCGCAGGCGAAGTAATTGCATCTGCACCTGTAGGCATCGAAATCTCGATTTTACAAGGCAGCACAACAGGTGTTGCAGTATATTCAGAAACCCACACCGCCAATACAAACGACTTTGGTTTGGTAAATCTAAAACTTGGCTCGGGCAACTCAGCCGACTTTTTTGAAGATATAGATTGGGCTGACGGCCCTTATTTTATGGCAATCTCTTTAGACCTTAACGGAGGATCTAATTACACACAGTTTGGTGTGACCGAATTGGTTTCTGTGCCATATGCTTTGATGGCCGAAAATGTAATGAACGATCAGGTTGATGATGCGGATGCGGATTCAACAAACGAATTGCAAAGCATTTCGTGGGCAAACGACACGCTGTTTTTAACCCAGGGCGGAAATGTTGACCTCAGTGCATACGATCAATCGTCACAAATGATGATGATTCAAATGCAACTTGATTCTACGACAAACGCACTTAATAATCAATTTCAAGCTGTAAACGCTGAGCTTGATGCAGATAGCGCCACTTTTGCGGCAGGAATTGCTGCAAATAATACTGCGATAAGCAACGTAAACAGCAACCTTAGTTCGCTAGCAGCACAACATAGTGCAGACAGCGCTCAATTTGTTTCAGCTTTAAGCAATAACGCAACAGCAATCGCTGCAAACAGTGCTGATATAGCTGCACACAACTCGGCTGATGGCGATCTTTCTGCTACAAATGAAATCCAAAATATTTCTTTATCGAACGATTCGCTTCTACTTACCAATGGCGGTTCGGTAATGCTTAGTGCTTATGATCAATCTGCTGCTGTGGCCGCACTAAATACTGAGCTTGACACCGATAGTGCAACTTTTGCTACTGCAATAAATGCAAACGCAGTCTCCATTGCACAAAACAGCACCGATATTGCAACCAACGCAAGCGATATTACGGCTAATGCAACTGCAATAAGTACTAACACCACCAGCATTGCATCAAACACGGCTGCTATAGCCACTAACACGAATGATATTGCACAAAACAGTGCAGATATAGCAAACAATGCCAGTGGTGTATCTACAAATGCTTCTGCCATAAGTAATAATGCAACCAACATTGCATCAAATACAACAGCAATTGGCAATAATGCCAATGATATTGCACAAAATAGTGCTGATATAGCCACGAATGCAAATGGTGTTTCAGTAAATACCACAAACATTACAAACCACATAGCTACAGATAATGACACAAGCTCGAGTAACGAGATTCAAGATTTGAATTTAACTGGTTCTGTACTTACTATTACCGGCAATGCAAATGCTTCACAGATTAACCTAGCGCCATTTACTGGAACTAATACAGACAATCAAACACTAGGATTGAGCGGAACGTCACTTTCCATAACAGGTGGCAATTCGGTTGATTTAAGTACCATTCAAGATGGAACAGGCACAGATGCCCAAACCCTTGCTTTAATTGGCGACACACTTTCTATCTCTGGAGGAAACTCGATAGTTCTACCCCAAAGTGGAAGTTCAGATACCGTTGGTATTGCGGGAGTATTGGCTTTTGACAATGACGCAAATGAAAACTCTATTCGCAATTTAACCACCGTAACTGTTGGACAAACCTTTAATTACTCAAACGTAGGTGCAACTATTGTTACAACAGGAAATAGCAGTAACTATGGTGTTTATCAGATATCAACAGATTCAGCAGCTACTAACAATTATGGTGTAAACGGACAAGTAAGCGGTGGTCAATCTGAAAACATAGGTGTTCGAGGCACCGCATCAGGCAATGCATCATCACTAGACTATGGTGTATATGGTGCGGTATCAGGAAATAGCAATTTCATCAAAAGAGGTGTGGTTGGTTTTGTTACTGGTCCTGTAAGCGATAATGACGCGGCAGTATATGGTATAGCAGCAGGAACAGGCGATGATATTGCCTTGTATGGTAGAGCAATTACTACAAACACTGGCGGAACAAATACTGGTCTGGTGGTAAATGCGGCAAATGCTGATACCAATCGTGCAATTCATGCACTTGCTGGAGATGTAATAGTGAATGATAGAGTTGGAATCAACACCAACAATCCTAGCGCAAGTTTAGATGTGAACGGAACCGCCATCATTGATACCTTAAGCACGGCAAACTATATGTTTCCTGTTACTGATGGTTCAAACGGGCAAGTAATGACTACTGATGGAGCCGGAAACATAAGCTGGCAATCGCCTGCTTCAGGCTCAGGAGGCACAACTCCTTGGACAGTTTCAGGTGCAAATATTTATCGCGATACAGGAACCGTGTCTATTGGAGGACCTGGTGTTACCGTTGATAAGTTTCAGGTAAATGCTACGAACTCAACTTTTGCCTTTTACTCGTCAGGAAATTTTAAAACAACGGGTACCACAGGTATTCAAAATAGAGGAATTTTTGTGACTTCAGATGGCGCAAATTCTGGTTCCAATGTTGCCGTTTTAGCAAATGCTGTAAACGCCTCAAGCAATATCGCTTTATTAGCAGCAAATGGTGATGTGATTGTGAATGATCGAATTGGAGCGAATGAACAAAACCCAACGGCAAGAATCGCGGCCAATGACAACCTTATCGCAATACAAGGACGAAGCTATGGTAGTTCGCCAAACCAGTGGGAAAACGTTGGAGTGCGCGGTGAAATAATTACCGACACTAACCAAGGTCGCGGAATTAGCGCCATGGCTATTGGTACGCAAAGTGGATGGGCTGTTTTCGGTGAATCTCTTACTGACTCAGAAAACAAAGGAGTGGCTGGATACGGACTTTCGTCAAGTACAAATACAAGTCTTCAGAATGGCGTATACGGAAGAGCAGGTGTAACATGGGGTGAAACTATTCCTGGAACAGGAAATCACACAGGCGGTTACTTTGAAGGATTTGGAAATGGGAGTTTCAACCATGGAGTATTTGCAATGGCTACTTCATACGGTGCAGCAAGCAACCGAGGTGTAGAAGGTGTGGCCAATAGCGCAAACGCCAATTCTAATTTTGGTGGAATTTTCTTCGGCACTGGTGCTATTTCGGGCACCAACTATGGCGTAACTGGCGTTGCAAACAATAGCACTTCAACTAATTATGCGGTTTACGGCCAATCGAGCGGCTCTGGTAATAATCAAACGGGTGTTTATGGCTATTCTAACGGAGCCAGTGGTTTTAACGCAGGTGTTGACGGAACAACAATAGGAACAGGCCACACAAATATCGGAACAGGCGGTTACTCTTATGGAACAAACACTGGTGCTAACAAAAATTACGGTGTGTATGGATATGCCCAAAATGCAGATACAAACTATGGTGTTTACGCAACGGTGACTGGCGCGGATGATGTGAATTATGGATTGTATTCTGAAGCATCAGGTGCTACTACAAATTATGCTGGCTATTTTATGGGTAATGTGACCATTGCTGGTAACTTAAACGTGACCGGAAGCATGTCAAAAGGAAGTGGAACATTTAAAATTGACCATCCGCTTGACCCAGAAAATAAGTATTTGGTGCACAGCTTTGTTGAGAGTCCTGAAATGATGAATGTTTATAATGGAAACATCAGCACAGATGCTAGCGGTTTCGCAACGGTTACTTTGCCAGATTACTTTGAAACTGCAAACAAAGATTTCAGATATCAATTGACTGTTATTGGAACTTTTGCGCAAGCCATAGTAGCTGAAGAAATAAGTGGTAACTCATTTGTTGTGCAAACCAATCAGCCAAATGTGAAAGTGAGCTGGCAAGTTACTGGCGTAAGAAACGATAATCACGCACAG
>Ga0100380_10001333_pt1 | contig 26847 bp, 31 predicted proteins | sample CryGeymeta201504_FD_80417 | JGI IMG/M metagenome (GOLD analysis project Ga0100380, IMG submission 80417) | Groundwater microbial communities from Crystal Geyser aquifers in Utah, USA - Crystal Geyser metaG 2015-04 | ecosystem: Environmental > Aquatic > Deep subsurface > Groundwater | place... | reverse complement strand
TCAACAGAAACACGAATTTTTAAAAAGGAGGAATAAGGAAATGAAAAAGATGGCAAAGATAGGTTTTTTAACGTTTCTTGCGCTGATAACGGTTGTTTTCCCGACAATTGCGCAAACGCAGGAGCAGGAGATTGACTCAATCCAGACAGCGCCGACATTTGTTGTGGGCGACAAGTGGGTTTATAACAACTATGAATCCCTTAATGACGCCAAGCAAGGACATAATCCGGGAGTGGACACTACGCGGATAGTCCGCGAAATCAATGACAAGGGCATTCTCGTTTCAAATCCAGAGGGAACCCGCCAATATCTCTATAATAAAGATTTCAACATGCTTGAAGCGCATTCCAAAGAAAGGGACACTTTTTACAAACCATTCTGGCCCGCATACAAATATCCAATGCGCGTTGGAGATAAGTATAAGGTTGAATTTTCGAACAACAGAAATGATGGTCATGATAATGATTACAAAGCCACCATACGCGTAGTGGGCTGGGAAACAGTAACAGTCCCAGCAGGAACATTTAAAGCGTTGAAAGTGGAAATGACGGGGTATTGGACTCACCCTAATCCTGCACAGGTGTCGGAAAAGTGGACAAGTAATTTCCGAGGAATCAGCTGGTTTGCGCCAGAAGTAAAAATGCGTTCCGTGCTTTATTTATGGGAATCATGGTGGGGAACCAGGGGCGGCTCAAGAGAAAGGTATGAGTCGTTAAAATTATACGACCTGAAAAAATAGCGCGAATAGCGTCAACAAGCGCCGCAAACCTTGCGACGCCGTTTTATGAGCAGAAAAAGGGACAGGTATTTTTTATGAGCTTATGAGATTAAAGAATTTTGACAGCGAAATTACAGTTGTGCCGTGCTGTGATAGCAGCAAGGAAATCCGTTTGTCTTCCGTGATGTCTTTGTCGCCGGTTATCAGATATTTTGCTTTTCCACGGATTGCGGTTTCAAGGATCATATCATCATCAGGGTCGCGGCACAATTCAATATTGCCTTTTAAGGTTACACGCTCCGCCTCATCCTTTATGTTTTGGACTAACTCTCTGATTTCTTTTTCAGTGATGCCGTATTTTAATGAAAATTTTGGGCGGGTTAGGACTTCGTATATTTCTATAATCTGCTGTTCCGAAATAATGACCTTGAACTTACCTCGTTTCCATTCGTCAATGAGGTTGGCGGCAGTTTCAGATGTTGCAGTAACTCCGGAGATCCAGATATTGCTATCTACTACTGCTTTAACAGGCACGCTTGTTCTTTCGCACTTCTTTAATCGCTTCTTTTATGTCTGCTTCTATTTCTTCCTGAGGAAACTTAGCGGTCTTGCTGCGAATAGATTTCAGGACTTTGTCGAATCTTCCCTGCCAGTCCTCATCAGAGAGTATCTGTATTTGAACTTGCTGTTTATCTTTAAGGCGTATTTTTTTTATTGGCTTAAAGACGCCATCCTCAAAAATAGCGCTTATTGTTTGCGGCATAGCGTTATCACCTCCTCATACAGTATAGCAAATCTATTTGAAATTTATCACACATGCGGCTTTCTGTCAAATTTTAACATACATAGACCATTGGCCTTTAAAACTAAAATCCAGGGAGGTTTGTCATGAGACAAAAAATATTCGGCATGGTTGCAATAATGATTTTTGAGTATTTAATAACAAACTCAATAGTTCTTGCCGGAAGCAAACTCGAAAAAATTCCGATTACTGAGGAAACAGTCGTTGGAAAATGGGAAGCAGAATGGAAAACCGGAAAAGATAGCGGCACAATGCTACTGACCATTGATGATACTGAGTCTATCAATTACCGCGTAAAAAGCAACGTATCCGGAAACATCTGGAAATTCAAGCATCGCATTCAAAAATTCGGCCCTCATGGGATTGAGTGCGGTAAGTGCGATAAGACAATAACCGATACTTATGAGTTATTCAGGGACGAACAAGGAAATCTAATATTGAAAGGCGACTGCAAAATCACCCCGCTTGGGGAAATTGTAGAAATCGAGGCAAGAAAAATCGGCTTAAAATGAAGCTTACATCTACTGTCCGATACCCGATCGAAAAAAGAATTGCTCCGGGCATGACCAGCGTGATTAGAATTTATGGCAGTTCAAAATTGCCCGCAACTATTCCGGGAACGGTTATGTCCTCGTCTATGTCTTCCCACCTGAGAGCGTACCCGTTCAGACAAACCGTTATCTGCTTAAGCTGTTCGTCGGAAGCGGATTTGAGCCTCTTGAACCGATCGGCAGGAAAACTGATAATGCGGCTGTCGGTAAGCTCAATAAATATCCTTCTGCCTTCAGCCCACGCCCGTATTGCCGCGGGCTCAACTGAAATCTCTTTCTCAATTATTGTGGCGTTCATAATACTTCTCCTTCAGAAATGTCCGATGTTCGTAAACAAGCTTCTCTATTTCTCTCAACAAATGCGGAGCTACTCCTTTATTTCTTGCAAGTTTTATCGATTCAAGCCAAAACTTGCATTCGCCATCCGGTGTTGCGACATGTATATGCGGAGGCTCCTGACGCTCATCGGAATAAAAGTGAAATCTGTAGTTTCCTATCCTCAAAACTGTCGGCATTTATTCAAAGCGCCTTCTATCTGTTTAAACAGCCTGTTTAATGTCTTAAATATAGCACAAACTGCGGAGTTAATCAAAAATAGGGTTACTTACGCATAGGCCATCGGCCTTTAAATTTTATTTCCGCTCTCGGCAGAAAATAGTTCTTTAAAAGGAGAATAAGGAAATGAAAAAGATGGCAAAGATAGGGATTTTGATGGTTTTATTGGCATTTGCCGTAACAGCCTGCGCCACCGGCGGAATAAATACCCCGCTGCCGCAAACTGATACCGGATTATCTACGTGGGGGAATTTGAAAAAAATTGAATAAACACAAATTCAAAAAGCTGGCGGCTATTACACCTCTACCAGTTCCACCTTTACATCGTACCCCAGCTTGTGCAGGTAGCCATAGCAATCGTCCCATGTGAGACCGAACTCGCGGACATCTGCAAGTCCTATGCGGGCAAGGATGTCTCTAATAAGTTCAAAGCTGCTGCTTTCAAAGTCAGCCTCTCTCATCATATCCTCTGACCATGTGACAATGCCTGATAGGTCTATTCCTCTATTTATGTATTTTATAAGCATTTCTGCAAGTAGCTTTCTCGTTAAAACCATGGTTATCCCTCTTATCTTCAATGGGCATCTAAGTAAGTATAACATAAGAAAAGTGGAGTTTAGCAGGACAGATATTCCATTTGTCCTACAACGATGCTGCTCTACGAGTCGTAGACTTTTCAGCTCACATACCAGTCAAAAATGGGTGAACGGCATTTTCCGTGTTAAAATATCAGGATGTCAAACAGGGAGCTTATAATTGAGGGGGCGCGGCAGAACAACCTCAAAAATATCACGCTCCGCCTTCCCCATGACAAAGTCATCGCAGTAACCGGAGTCTCAGGCTCAGGCAAATCATCTCTTGCATTTGACACAATCTTTGCAGAAGGGCAGTGGAGGTTTATTGAGTCTCTATCAACTTATGCCCGGCTTTTCCTTGAAAAACTTGACAGGCCTGATGTTGATGCAATCTACAATATACGTCCCGCCATAGCGCTTGAGCAAAAAAACCCGGTAAAGGGCTCGCGCTCAACAGTAGGAACACTCACGGAGATGTATGACCTCCTGAGGATTCTTTATTCAAAAATATCAACTCCGTTCTGCCCGCTTTGCGGAAAAGAGATAAGAAAGTGGGATACGTCGCAGGTGGTCAAAGAATTGACTGAAAGATATGCAGGCAGCAAGGCAATAATCATCTTCAATTCCGCTGAATCACTTGAGAGCCTCAAACAAAGAGGTTTTCACAGGGCATGGGTTGATGGAGAGATAAAGGGGATTGGGGATTTGGGATTGGGGATTGGCGAAAAAACTAAACTCCAAACCCTAACCCCTAACCCCTCTTATGATGTCGTCCTTGACAGGCTTGTGATAAAAGATGAGCCGAGGCTTTCGGATTCCATAGAGATGGCATGGAAAGAAGGGAACGAAAAGGCGGAGGTTGTAATCCTGCAGGATGCTGAAAAAATCATCCTGCGTTTTTCAGGTGAGAATGTATGCGATGAGTGCAATGTTTCTCTTCCTGAGCCTTCGCCTCTGCTTTTCTCCTTTAATCATCCTATTGGCGCATGTCCCGAATGCAAGGGATTCGGAAATGTCCTTGTTTACGATGAAGACCTTGTAATCCCGGATAAGTATCTTTCCCTTTCAGAAGGCGCAATAGGCGTATGGGAAAAGTCAGGATATAAATGGTGGAAAAAGCAGATGCTTGCAGGGGCTAAAAAAGCCGGAATTGATATAAAAAAACCTTTCAACGAACTTTCAAAGGAAGAAAAAGACAAGCTCTTTAAAGGCACAGATGATTTTTACGGGATAGACAATTTTTTTGAGGAGCTTGAGGCAAAAAGGTATAAACTGCATGTGAGGGTATTTCTGAGCAGGCACAGAAAGGCTGCTGTCTGCCATGCCTGCAACGGCAAACGGCTGAAAAAGGAATCGCTTGCGTATAAGATTTCCGGCCTTGATATTGCCGGGGTGTGCGAACTCCCTGTCTCACGACTCATAAAGTTTTTCACGGATGCTGACATATCACTATTCAAGAGAAACCTTGCAAAAGAACTCCTCAGGCAGATAAGCCTTAAACTTCAGTTTCTCAGCAGAGTAGGCGTTGATTATCTGAGTCTCAGCAGGCAGGGCAAGACGCTTTCAGGAGGAGAATATCAGCGGGTAAATCTTTCAAACCAGCTCAGTTCGCTGCTGACTGGAACTCTTTATGTGCTGGATGAACCGACAGTCGGGCTTCATCCAAGGGACACAGAAAAGATTGCAAAAATCATGTCGGAACTTTCAGAACTTGGGAATACGATAATTGTCGTTGAGCACGACAGGAGCATTATCAAAACTGCCGACTGGGTGGTGGAGCTGGGCCCCGGAGGCGGGCGCAATGGAGGAGAGGTTGTATTTTCAGGAGCAATGGAAGAGTTTTTAAAGACTGATACATTGACGGCACAATATATCAACAAAACGGGTATTAGGGATTGGGGATTAGGGGTTAGTAAAACCAAACCCCAACCCCTGACCCCTAAATACTTCATAGCCTTGACCGGCGCTGCCGGCAATAACCTGAAATCTGTTGACTTTAGAATCCCCACAGGGGCTCTTACAGCAGTAACCGGGGTTTCAGGCTCAGGCAAGAGCAGCCTTGTGGTTGAGACATTTTACAGGGCGCTGGCAAGACATTTAAAGGTTGAGCCTGATGCTCCATTGCCATATAAAGATATTCTGGGAATGGAACATATAAGAAACATAAAACTTATAGACCAGACTGCGATAGGCAAAAGCCCGCGTTCAAATGCGCTTACCTATCTTAAGATGTTTGACCCTATACGCAAATTGTTTGCAGAGCAATACGAGGCCCGGGTTCACGGATACGGCCCAGGATTTTTTTCATTTAATGTGCCGTCCGCCTCAGGCGGAGGCAGGTGTGAGACGTGCAGGGGCGAAGGGTATCAGAAGATGGAGATGTATTTTTTTGAAGACCTTTATGTAACATGCGAAGAGTGCGGAGGAAAGAGATATACGCCGGAGGCTTTGAGGATTTCATACAAAGGCAAAAATGTAAATGACGTCCTGAATATGACGGTTGACGAGGCTGCAGATTTCTTTTCTGACACTCCACAAATAACAGGCAGGCTGTTATTAATGAAAGACATCGGGCTGGGTTATCTCAGGCTTGGCCAGCCTGCAACAACATTTTCAGGAGGCGAGTCGCAGAGGATAAAAATCTGCTCTGAACTTACACCCCCCTCTCGCCCCCCCTTAGCAAGGGGGGGATGGGGGGGTAATGGTATTCTATATATCCTTGACGAGCCCACCGTGGGGCTTCATTTCACGGATGTGCAGGCTTTGCTTCGCGTGCTTCAGAGGCTTGTTGACGCAGGCAATACAGTGCTGGTTATAGAGCATAACCTTGACGTCATAAGGGCAGCAGACTGGATTATTGATTTGGGCCCCGAGGGCGGAGAAAGGGGAGGCAGGATAATATTTGAAGGAAAACCCGAGGACATAATCAAATCCAAAACCTCATATACAGGGAAATATCTGAAGGAGTATTATTTATAAGTCAAAGATGATGTGAAATATATTTTTCTTCTCAAGTATAATATTTGATTAAACGAAATGGGCAGAAGATAACGAGGAACTAAGGCGAAGAGGTGAAAACATGGTTAGAATATTACTTCTGGTTTCAATGATTTTTGTCTTTCTTGCAGGATGCGCAATGCAAGGAGGTCCGGCGCTGTATCCGAATGCTCATTTAAATGCCGTTGGTAAAGAACAGGCAGAAATTGATATCGGGGAGTGCGAACGCCTTGCCAATGAATATATCAAGACAAATCCCGGCGGTGGCGCAGCCGGCAGTGCGGCAGCTGGAGGCGCTGCCGGAGCATTTGTTGGAGGCGCAGCCGGAGCCGTGACAGGGAATATCGGGAAAGGCGCAGGCATAGGAGGCGCAGCCGGAGCCGCCAGCGGCCTGGTCAGGGGAATATCAAAGTCATCAAAGCCAAGTCAGGTCTATAAAAATTTTGTGTTTCGTTGTCTCAGGGAAAAAGGCTACGAACCCATAGGCTGGCAGTAATTCCACCATGTTTTCCTGCATGACAAAAAGGGCATTTCTTTTTCTTCTAATTCTTTTAATCGCCGTCAATATCCTGGGCTGTAAAGAGAAACCTGCTGCGACAATCAAAACCAGTTCAGAAAACAACTCTGACGAGCCTGCATACGGAGATGCGCTGATAGTCGGCTCCATCGGAGAGCCGAGCATACTTATTCCGATGCTCGCAGGTGACAGCGCCTCCCATGATATTGCAGGATTATTATTCAACGGGCTTGTAAAATACGACACCGACCTCAGCGTTATCGGAGACCTCGCAGAATCATGGGATATTTCAAAGGACGGGCTTGTCATAACATTCCATCTGAGAAAAGGCGTGAAATGGGCTGACGGCGCTGCATTCACGGCGGATGATGTGAAATTCGGTTACGATACGATTGTCAATGAAAAAACACCCACTGCATATAAAGAAGATTTTTTACAGGTTAAAAAAGCAGAGGTTGTTGATAAATACACATTCAGGGTTGCCTATGAAAAACCCTTTGCTCCTGCGCTCACGTCATGGAGCGGCATTGTTGTTCTTCCAAAACACCTTCTTAAAGACGCGGATATAACAAAGAGCGAGTTTGCAAGAAACCCTGTTGGCCTCGGCCCGTTCAAACTCAAAAGATGGACTCCGGGGCAGGAGCTGATTCTTGATTCTTACAGAGAATATTTTGAAGGCAGGCCCTACATAGACAGGTATGTTTACAGGTTAATCCCCGACCTTTCAACCATGTTTCTTGAGCTTAAGGCAGGCAGCATAGATATGATGGGGCTGACGCCGATACAATATACAAAGCAGACAAACACGGATTTTTTCAAAAACAACTTTCAGAAATTCCGCTATCCGGTTTTCGCATATACCTATATGGGTTTTAATCTTAAACATCCATTTTTTCAGGATAAGCGTGTAAGGCAGGCAATTGCCTATGCAATAGACAAGGGCGAGCTTATTGATGTTGTTCTGTTCGGGCTTGGAAGCCCTGCAACAGGGCCTTATGTCCCGAATACCTGGCCTTATAATCCTAATGTGAAAAAATACGAATACAATCCTGAAAAGGCAAAGGAGCTTCTTAAAGAAGCCGGATGGGAAGATACCGACGGTGACGGGTTGCTGGATAAGGATGGAATACCATTCAGGTTTACGATTTTTACCAATATGGGCAATACCCTGAGAAAAAATGCCGCAACGATTATCCAGTGGAGGCTCTCAAAAATAGGGATAAAGGTTGAGATAAGGGCGCTTGAATGGTCCACCTTTATTAATGAATTTATAGACAAAAGGCGTTTTGAGGCTGTTATCCTCGGCTGGCAGATAGGACTTGACCCTGACCAGTATGACATCTGGCATTCATCCAAGACAAAAGAAAAGGAATTTAATTTCGTAAGCTATAATAATCCTGAAGTTGATGAGCTCCTTGAAAAAGGCAGGAGGACCTTTAATATAGAAGAGCGGAAAAAGGCATATTTCAGGATTCAGGAAATACTCGCGGAAGAACTTCCCTATATCTTTTTGTATGTGCCTGACGCGACGCCTATTGTTCATGTGAGGTTTAAAGGCATAAAACCCGCCCCTATCGGCATAACCTATAATCTTCCGAAGTGGTATGCGCCGCAAAAACTGCAAAAGTATATGGTGGAGCCATAGATGATTGCCTATCTGATAAAACGCCTGCTTGAGATGCTTCCCACACTCCTGGGGATAACTTTAATTTCATTCTTTATCATGCACCTTGCTCCCGGAAAACCTACGGATATTCTCACAGAGTTAAATCCGAAGATAACTCCCGAGGCCAGGGAGCGGCTTGAAAAACTCTATAACCTTGACAAGCCGGTTGTAGTTCAATACGGACTCTGGCTGAAAAGAATTGTAAAACTTGATTTTGGAGAATCATTTTCAACTGACAGAAGGCCTGTTATGCAGAAGATATGGGACCAGAAGCAGTCCTTACTTGACAGAAGGCTCTTCATCACGTTAATGATAAATCTGATAACATTTGCAATCATCCTTGCAATCTCAATACCGATAGGCGTCTCATCGGCAACCCGTCAGAATTCTCTTTATGACAAGGTAATGACGACAACTGTGTTTATCGGGTTTGCAATGCCGTCATTCTGGTTTGCGCTTCTTTTAATGATGTTCTTCGGGGTATATCTCGGCTGGCTTCCTATCTCCGGCCTGAAGTCCCTGAATTACGACGCCCTGCCTTTGCTCGGCAAGATATGGGACAGGACCGGCCATCTTATCCTCCCTGTTTTTATCTCGGCCTTCGGCGGCCTGGCAGCAGATTCAAGATTCATGAGGAGCAGTATGCTTGAAGTTATAAGGCAGGATTATGTCACAGTGGCCAGGGCCAAAGGACTGCCTGAGAAAAAAGTTATCTACAAACATGCGCTCAGAAATGCCCTGCTTCCTCTTATTACTTTGATTGGCTTATCTGTCCCCGGGCTTATAGGCGGAAGCGTAATCTTAGAGAGTGTCTTTGGCATTCCGGGCATGGGACAGTTATTTTTTATGAGTGTTATGACGAGGGATTATCCTATGGTAATGTGTATTCTCACAATCGGAGGTATGCTGACACTTCTGGGAAATTTGTTTGCTGATATCGGTTATATGCTTGCAGACCCGAGGATAAGGGCAAGGCAATGAAAGGGCGTCCTTTAAGAAATGTTTTCTGGAGGAGGTTCAAGAGAAACAGGCTTGCGGCAGCCGGAGGGGTTGTTGTGCTTCTAATGTTTTTTGCCGCTGTGTTTGCGCCTTTTATATCTCCGCATAACCCGGACGACATTGACAGAAAGCATGTGCTTGAAGCTCCAAGCCTCAGACATCCTCTGGGCACCGATGACCTTGGCAGGGATGTATCAAGCCGGGTTATATGGGGGGCGCGCATATCATTGTCAGTCGGTTTTGTAGCCGTAGGGATAGCCGCTCTTATTGGCATCATGCTCGGCGCGGTCTCGGGATATTACGGCGGATGGATAGACAGGATAATAATGAGATTTATAGACGTCATGCTTTCTATCCCCACATTCTTTTTAATACTCGCAGTCATAGCATTTATTGAACCAAGCATCTGGAATATTATGATTGTCATCGGGCTTACTTCCTGGATGGGCATGGCGCGGCTTGTAAGGGCGGAAGTCCTTTCATTAAAAGAAAGGGAATTTGTCCTCGCAGCAAAAGCCTTAGGCGCAGGCGATGCAAATATCATTGTCAGACATATAATGATAAACAGCATGGCCCCTGTGTTTGTCTCTGCTGTGCTTGGAATAGCAGGCGCTGTGCTTATAGAATCTGCGCTCAGTTTTTTAGGCATAGGCGTTCAGCCTCCTACGCCAAGCTGGGGGAATATCCTGACATTGGGAAAGGATAATATAGAAATTGCATGGTGGCTTTCTGTTTTTCCGGGGCTTGCCATACTGATTACCGTCCTGAGTTACAATCTCGTGGGCGAGGGGCTGAGGGATGCACTTGACCCCAGGCTGTGGGATGTGGAAATATAGAGTATGGTAATCAAGGGAAGAAACTGGAAGTTCGGCAATGACATTGACACAGACGCAATTATACCTGCGCGGTATCTCAACACATCAGACCCGAAAGAACTCGCAACGCATATAATGGAAGACGCCGACAAGGACTTTCCGAACAAGGCAAAGGCAGGAGACATTATTGCCGCAGGCAAGAATTTCGGATGCGGCTCATCAAGGGAACATGCGCCGATTGCGATAAAGGCAGCAGGGATTCAGGCTGTGATAGCAAAGAGCTTTGCAAGGATTTTTTACAGGAATGCATTCAACATAGGCCTTCCTATCTTTGAGTCCGAAGAGGCGTCTGAGAAGATAAAAGAAGGCGACGAGATAGAGATAGACGCAGACAAGGGGGTAATAAGAAATATCACCAGCGGAGAATCGTATAAGGCCAACCCAATCCCTCCATTCATGCAAGAGCTGATTGCATCCGGCGGGCTTGTGGAATGGACAAAGAAGAAGCTGGCTGCCGGAAGTTAACCCGCAAATAACTTTCCACAAAAACTTCCAAACTTTTCATCAAACGCATTTCTGCTTCCACAGCAAAAACATAGCTCCACTTTCAATACTGTTCGGTATGATAATGGTTTTTACCGCAATTTTTATCTCCTCCATACAGTATAATTATTAAGAACAAACACGCTAAAACTATGAAAGATAGGCTTGATAAGATAATGGTTGACACAGGGCTTGTAAAAAGCAGGGAGCGGGCAAGGGCTTTGATAATGGAAGGCAATGTTCTGGTTGACGGCTCTCCTGTGACAAAGGCAGGCGCTATGATAAACAGCGCCTCCTCAATAACCCTGAAATCAGGGGATATTCCCTATGTAAGCCGTGGCGGTTTAAAACTCAAGGCTGCCATAGACTTTTTCAATGTAGACTTAAAAGATAAAACAGCAATGGACGTAGGCTCGTCAACAGGCGGTTTTACGGACTGCATGCTCCAGATGGGAGCAAAAAAAGTATATTGCATTGATGTCGGCTACGGGCAAATCGCCTGGTCTTTAAGGAATGATGCGCGGGTTATTCTTCTTGAAAGGACCAATATCAGGCATCTTGAAAGAGAAAGGATTCCTGATATTATTGACATTGCAGCAATTGACGTCTCCTTCATATCTCTTACAAAGGTTATACCCAAAGTGTTAGAATTCCTGAAAGAGAACGGCGAAATACTTGCGCTTGTAAAACCTCAGTTTGAAGTCGGCAAAGGAGAGGTAGGCAAGGGAGGCATTGTGAGGGAAGAAGAAAAAAGACTTGCGGCGGTTGCCTCTGTGAGAGCAGAGGCTGAGACTGCCGGACTGCGCGCTATCGGCATGTTTGAGTCGCCTGTTAGAGGACAGAAGGGCAATATAGAATATTTCCTGTATTTGAAGAAGGGATAACCTGTATGGAAGAACAGAAAGCCATAGGAATTGACCTCTCCATAGCATCCAGGGAGATGATAGAGGCGCTGATTTCGGAGTCCGGAGAGCCGTCTCTGTTTGAGGAGATTTTAAAGGCAAATACCCTGAGGCCTGACATCCTCAGGCTGTTGGTTGAAAGCCCCTATGCCCCTGAAAACATAAGGGAAGATGCTGCAAAAATCTTACAGATTCCCGTAGAGGTATCCGCTCTCCTTGAGGAGACAGAAGAGGCCGCTGAGCAGCGCACTCAAACTCTTCTTCAAAAGATACAGGGACTGAGTGTTGCTGAGAAGAGGATGCTTGCAATGAGAGGCGGACGCGAGGCCAGGTCCATTCTAATAAAAGATACAAACAAGCAGATAGTCATGGCGGTTCTTGATAACCCGAAGATAAAAGAGGCGGAGGTAGAGATGTTTGCGCGTTCCCGCTCTATCCCTGATGAAGCGCTGCGGACCATTACCCACACCAAAGAATGGATGAAAAATTATGGAGTGCTGCTTGCGGTCGTGAGCAATCCCAAAACGCCTGCCGGAGTGGCAATTCCGCTTTTGTTCAATTTAAAAATGCGAGACCTCGCAGCTCTTGAAAAGAACAGAAATATAGCAGAGGTGATACGCACAGCCGCTAAAAAAATTGTTCAGGCAAGGAAAGGGCGCTGAGCAGACGCGCAATTGACTTTTAGCTTGAATTTTTTTTAAAGTTTAACAGTTAAAGCTAATATCAAAATAAAAGGAGAGGCGCTTATGCAACACTCTGCAATGCAATTGATTCTTCAGGCAGGCTATGTGGTTAAAGTGGTATTGCTTATCCTGCTGTTTTTCTCGGTCGTATCCTGGGCCATCATTTTTTATAAATACCGCTACCTTTCAAGGGCTAACAAAGAGACGGACACATTCCTGCGCTCCTACAGGGCAGGCCGCGACCTGAAAGGGCTTTTAATCACCACGCGTCCCCTTAATCTCAGCCCTTTATCAAATATATTTAAATTTACATCCTCAGAAAATATCGTTGATAAAGCTGAGATTAAACGCTCGCTCAGAAGATTCTCAGCGCTTGAGTCGGCAAAGCTTGAGAAATACCTCAGTTTCCTCGCAACCACAGGTTCTACCACGCCGTTCATCGGCCTGTTCGGAACGGTCTGGGGAATAATGAATGCCTTCAGAGGGATAGGCGCGGCAGGCTCGGCGTCTTTGGCGGTCGTTGCTCCGGGCATTGCAGAGGCCTTGATTACAACAGCCGCCGGACTCGTTGCGGCAATCCCTGCTGTTATTGCTTATAACTATTATCTGAGCCGGGCGCGGCAGATGATTATAGAGATGGAGGACTTCTCGGAAGAACTCCTGGACTTCTTTTCTAAGGGAATGGAATGAAGGCCGGCAGAAACAGAGACGTGCTTTCAGAGATAAATGTAACGCCCTTTGTGGACGTAATGCTCGTGCTGCTCATAATCTTCATGGTGACAGCGCCGCTGCTCCAGCAGGGCATTGACGTAAACCTTCCTCAGGCCAAGGGCAAAGACCTGCCTACTGAAGAAAGAATAACGCTCATTGTAAAAAAGGGCGGCATTATTTTTATGAACGACAAACCTATGTCTATGTCTGAGATAAAGCAGAAGCTTACTGCAATCAGCAAATTAAATCCGAATGTCTTTCTTAAGGCTGATAAGGATGTGCCCTACGGCTTTGTTGTTCAGGTGATGAGCGACATAAAGGAGGCAGGGATAGAGAAACTCGGAATGATAACCGAGCCTAAGATAAACATAGAAGGAAAATGAAGGAACCAAGCCTTCCAATTACCGCATTCTTCTCTTTTCTGCTTCACGTGATTTTTATCTTTACAGCGCTGATAACAATTAAAAATGCAAATCACTTTACCATGCCCTCGCCGTATATTGTAAGCCTCATTAGCGCTGAAGTAAGCGGACAGCCCCGAGCCGCTCAGGGGACAGCGGCAGAGATAGACGAGCCTGAACAAAAAATGAAACTGCCTTCAGAGACCTCAAAAAGCAAAGCCTCAGAGGATGCAAAGCAATATAGCGCGGACAGAATTGCGGCGTTAGAGGCAGCAAGAAAGGCAAAGCGCCTTGTTAAACTGAGAAAGCTGATTTCCATCAAGGGCGCTGACAAGCAAGGGAAAGATGCAAAAGAAGTCTCTCCTCCTGCAAAAAATGGAGGCAATGAAACTTCAATATCAGAAGGTTACTCTGAAAAAATAGGAAAAGAAATATGGCAGCGCTGGGCCTTTCCCGAGGCCTGGGGAAAAAATTTTGAGGCAGTAATCTCGGTGACAATAATGCCGAATGGAGCTGTTAGGATAAATAAGGTTGAAAAAAGCTCAGGCAATGTGCTTTTTGACCGCTCTGTCCTGAGAGCCATTAATAAGGCCAGCCCTGTTTCTCCTCCTCCGCATGAGATGGAAATAGGATTGAGGTTTACGCCGTGAATCTTAAAGATACCAGATACAGGATACAGGATACAGGATACAACCCCCCTCCATCCCCCCTTGGTAAGGGGGGAATTAAAGGGGGGTTATCATGCATCATAATCTCTTTTTTGGTCTTTTCACTTTTCATTTTTCACTTCTCACTTTTAACTTGCGAAGCAAAGATTTACATTGACATAACCTCTCCTGCGATAAAAAAACTTCCGATTGCTATCCCGGAATTCAGCGGGACTGAGGGCAAACAGATTGCAGACCTCATAAGAGATGACCTGGAGTTCACAGGTTTTTTCCTTTCTATTGACCGGGCTGCTTATATTGAGAAATCCGGCGATGCGTTTAATCCTAAAAACTGGACTGCAATCGGCGCTGAGGCTGTTGTTAAGGGAACTGTGAGCGGAGAACAAAACCTCACAGCAATCGTATCGCTTTATGATACAAGCGAAGGCAGAGAGGTCTTAAGAAAACAATACAAAGGGACAAAGGTCTCCATAAGGCGTCTGGGCCACAGCATTGCAAGCGACATATATCAGCATATCACCGGAGAAAAAGGGATATTCGGGACCAGGGTTGCATTCGTTGCAGAAGATGAGGGTAAGAAAGGACTCTATCTGATGGACTGGGACGGCGCAGGCATTAAACGGCTTGGAATCAAGGGAGATTTTGTTCTCAGGCCGCACTGGTCGCTGGACGGAAGGAGGCTTGTTTACTCTTCTGAAAGGGGTGGACAATGGGGCATATATTTGTTAGACTTTACAAAAATGTCGGAGAAAAAGGTTTTTGCCTCAAGAGGGCTCAATATCACCGGCAATTTTTCACCTGACGGAGAAGAGATTGTGTTTTCATCATCTCAGGACGAGACATACGGCATATATAACTTAAGACTCTCGGATTCAAAACTTACCAGGATAACCACTGCAAGATGGATAGAGATTTCGCCTGTTGTCTCCCCCGACGGAAAGCTTGTCGCATTCGTGTCAGACCGCGGCGGCACCCCTCAGATATACATAATGAGCAGAAACGGCTACGATGCAAGAAGGATTACCTTTGAGGGCTCGTATAATACCTCTCCAAGCTGGTCGCCTGACAACAAGAAGATTGTGTTTGTGGGGAGGGTCTCAGGCAAGCAACAGATTTTCATTATCTCTCCTGACGGCTCAGCGCTTACCCGGCTCACAGACAAATGGAATAACGAAGACCCTTCCTTTTCTCCTGACGGAAGATTTATAATATTCTCGTCTGTCAGAAACGGAGGCAGCGGCATTTATACAATGAGGGCCAACGGAGAATCACAAAAGAAAATAACACCGCCGTGGTTAAGGGCCTTTGGCCCGAGGTGGTCGCCGAATTAAATAACTTATCAGTGACAGTGAACAGTGTCAGAACTGACACAGACACTAAACACTGACACTAAAAAAGGAGGAGGTTTTATGAAGAGGTTTTTTGTTTTAGCATTAGCTTTAGGATTTATCTTTGCAGGATGCGCAAAAAGGGCGGTAACAACGCCTGTTGAGCAGGAAGCGCCAAAGGAGACAGCTCAAAAAGCCGCGCCTGTTGAGCCTGAAAAGAAAACAGAGCCGACGCCTATGAAGACAGAGGAAGCGCCTAAAAAAGTTGAGAGTGTTCCGGTAAATGAAGTCACAGAGGCACAATCTTCCCAGTTCGGAAATATACTTTTTGATTTTGACAAATACACTGTAAGGGAAGACGCAAAGCCGACCTTAAAGTCTGTGGCAGACTGGCTTATAAAAAATAAGGATGCAAAAATAATCCTTGAAGGGCACTGTGACGAGAGAGGGACTAATGAATACAATCTTGCGCTCGGAGAAAAAAGGGCAAAAGCTGCAAGGGATTATATCGCATCGTTAGGCGTGACAAAGAAAAGGCTTGATACGATAAGTTACGGCGAGGAGAAACCGCTCTGCAAAGAACAGACTGAAGCCTGCTGGCAAAAAAACAGAAGAGTTCAGTTTGTATCGGGGAAAGCAGGCAAATAAGTGAAACGGCTTGCCATAATTCTCCTGTTGTTTCTTGCAGGCTGTGCAACAATAGACGAGTTTGAGGCAATGAAGGCTGACCTCAATCAACTTAAAAAAGATTCCTTTGATATCAAGAAAGAGGACTCAGAGACAAAATCTGCGTTTAAGGCAGAGCTGTCTGCCCTTAAAGAAAAATCGGCAAAAGAGGACTCGCTCAATGCCATAAGGGAAGGCATGGCTTCGCTGCGCTCAGAGGTCTCAGGAATCTCAAAGGATTTACAATCTCTGACAGGGAGATTTGATGAGAATAAATACTTTATTGACAAGTCTCTGAAAGATAAATCTTCGGAGATAGACCTGTTACGCGCACAGATAACCGCTCTTGAAACGCAGGTGAAGGAGCTGCAGGCAAAGCTCTCTGCAAAAAAAGAACCCGATACTGCGGCAAAAGAGAAACCTGACGCACAAAGAGAAAAGAAAACTGAGACTGAAGAAATAAAAGTTCCGGAGGCAAAAACCCCTGAATCAAAAAATCCTGTGAAAATGTATGAAGCCGCCTATACCGCCTTCAAAAACAAAAAATACAAAGAGGCGCGCGAAAAATTTGAGGCGTTTCTAAAAGAATTTCCGAAAGATAAGCTCGCAGGCAATGCCCAGTTCTGGATAGCTGAAGCCTATTACGTTGAAGAGGACTACGCAGGGGCAATCGTTGAATATGATGCGCTCCTGAAAAACTATCCCAAAAGCCAAAAGGCTCCGGGAGCTCTCTTAAAACAGGGATATTCGTTCATCGAAATGGGCGATAAAAAGGCTGCAAGAGGAATTCTTGAACAGCTCAAAGGAAAATATCCTAAATCCAAAGAAGCCGCTCTTGCAAAGAAAAAGTTAGAGGAGATGAACAAAAAGGGTAAAAAATAAATGCCGGAGCTGAGAGATAAATTTAACAGGACCATAGATTACATGCGCATATCCATTACTGACAGATGCAACCTGCGCTGCGTCTATTGCATGCCGTCTGAGGGGCTGCGGCCGATAGAGCACAAAGAGATTCTGTCTTACGAAGAGATAATAAGAATAGTAAGAATAGCGGCGGGGCTCGGCGTTAGAAAAATCAGGCTAACAGGCGGCGAGCCCCTGGCAAGAAAAGACATTACGAGTCTGACTTCCTCAATAAAAAATATCCCGGGCATAGAAGACCTCAGCATTACAACAAACGGCGTCCTGCTTGAAAAGTATGCGGAAAAGCTCATAGAGTCAGGCGTTGACAGGGTAAATGTAAGCCTTGATTCACTTAGGCCTGAAAGATTTAAAGAGATAACCAGGGGCGGGGATATAAATGTTGTCCTCCGCGGAATAGAAACTGCGAGGAAAAGCGGGCTGCTTCCGGTAAAAATAAACATGATTCCGATAAAAGGGCTTAACGGAGATGAGATAATAGACTTTGCGAAAATAACCCTCAACAGCGATTACCATGTCCGGTTTATAGAGTTCATGCCTTTTGGAAGCCGCGGGTTCTGGAGTGCGGATAAATACATACCCCGCGATGAGATAAAATCCATTGTTGAGACACTGGGTGCTCTTACTCCTGTGCGCGTAAGGAAAAACGGGCCGTCAAAATACTTCAGGCTTGAAGGCGCGCAAGGCGTAATCGGCTTTATTAGCGCAATAACTCACCACTTCTGCGAAGAGTGCAACCGGCTGAGGCTGACTTCAAACGGAAAATTGAAGCCGTGTTTATTTTCTGAGACGGAGATTGATTTAAAGCCAGCCTTAAGAGGCGGCGCGCCTGATGACGAAATAGAGCGTCTCCTCAGGCTTGCAATTGAGATAAAACCGGAAAGGCATCATATCAGCGATAAAAGCGACCTTAATGTCTTTCAGGCAATGTCGCAAATCGGCGGCTGATTATAAAACATAAGAGAGGGAAGACCATGTGCAAGTGCTGTGAAACGCATAAAAAGAAAAGCAAGAAGAAATAAGTTCCTTAGGAACAATGAAATGGCGGCGGTGATTCTTTCCGCGAATTAATATGAGCTTTTAAGGCAGGTTGAGGACATCTTTGAGCATCTTGAGATTGCCGACCGACGCCCTTTCTGAAAATCCATTCCCCGGCCCAACCGTTTAAGCCATTTAATTTCAAATTTTATTCTACGCGCAACGGCTGAATCAACGGGCGGCTACTCTCCGTCCCGTTGAATAACTCGTTAGATACTTCTTTGATTCAAATTTCAGAGGATATTTTTCAGGATTTTCAAGGTTGTCAATTTCCAAGTCAACATCCAATTCAGGCCAATATAAATGATAACCATGAAGCAATTGAACGTTTTGTATGGAACTCAATGTCTGGTTTTTAAAATATGGATAATCCTTATAGCTCAGAAAATATTCCTTTTCTTTTACAAAAAGCCAAATACCGGAAGGCGTTATATTTTCAACGCTTACTGAAATGTGTTTGCCATGCTTTAATGATTTCATTTTTATGCTCCTCGACGATTTTTTGAATTTCGTTCAGCTTTCTTGGATTCAACCCATGCGACACAGTCAATGATACTATCGGTTCTATCCAAAATTTAGCTTCTCCGTCCTCGCATGTTACATGGATATGGATTCTGTCCTCTTCATTTGAGAGGAAATAAAATCTATATCCCTTTTTTACTTTTAAGAAGCATCCAAGAAATGGTGGGCGATGAGGGTATCGAACCCACGGCCTCTTCCGTGTGAAGGAAGCGCTCTACCACTGAGCTAATCGCCCGTGAATAGCTGATAGCTCTTAGCTTATAGCTGTCAGCAAAAAACCTATTCTTCTTTTCTATCCGTCAATGCTGCAATGCCCGGCAGTTCCTTGCCCTCAAGCAGTTGAAGCGACGCTCCGCCTCCTGTTGATATAAAAGATATAGCATCTGATACTCCTGCCCTATGCACCGCCATATCTGTGTCCCCTCCGCCAACTATTGTGAGAGCATACGCATCAGCCACAGAATTGGCAATAGCGAAAGTGCCCCTTGAGAATGCATCTATCTCAAAAACGCCCATAGGCCCATTCCATAATATTGTCTTTGCGTCCTGCAGAGCCTCTGCAAAGAGTTTAACAGACGCAGGCCCTATATCAAGCGCCCTCCAGCCATTTGGAATCTCCTGCGTAGTAACCAGTTTTGTCTCGGAGCCGGCTTCCATGCTCTGCGCTATCACGCTGTCAACAGGGAGATAAAACTTCACATTATTTTTTACCAGTTTTTTTCTTATCATATCCGCAAATTCAAGCATCTCTGTCTCAACAAGCGAATCTCCGACCTCATAGCCCATTGCCTTAATAAAAGTGTATGCCATTCCGCCGCCTACTATGACCTTGTCAACCTTATCAACAAGATTTTCAAGAACGCCTATCTTGCCTGAGACCTTTGCGCCTCCGAGTATGGCGACAAACGGCCTTACAGGATTATGCACTGTCCCCTTAAGATATTCTATTTCCTTTCTCATCAGAAAGCCTGCCGCTGAAGGCAGAAACTTTGTAATGCCGACCACTGATGCGTGCGCCCTGTGCGCTGCTCCAAAGGCGTCATTCACATAATAATCTGCGAGCCTCGCAAGCGCCTTAGCAAATTCTTCATCGTTTCTTTCTTCGCCGGGATGGAATCTGAGATTCTCCAGAAGAACAACGTCGCCCTCCTTCATCTTTGAAACAATGCTTTCTACTTGAGTCCCTATGCAGTCAGGCGCAAAGATAACCTCCTTGCCCAGAAGCCTCTGCAGCCTCTTTGCAACAGGCGCAAGGGTAAATCTGGGGTCAACCTTTCCTTTGGGCCTTCCAAGGTGAGAGCTGAGTATAACCTTGGCCCTTTCGTCTATCGCATAATCTATTGTCGGCAGGGTGGAACGAATCCTGCGGTCATCAGTGATGGTAAGGTTATCATCCAGCGGCACATTAAAGTCCGCCCTGATAAAAACCCTCTTGCCTTTGATGTCCAGTTCTTCAATCGTAAGCTTGTTCAGGACGTCTTTAATAGAGACTGGATTGTTGTTATTATTCTTCCTTGCCATGACAGCTTAACTCCTCTTTGTGAGATAGATTATCAGGTCGCGAACCCGCGAACTGTAACCGGTCTCATTATCATACCATGCGATAACTTTCACCATCCTGCCTTCCAGAACTTTTGTAACAGATGCGTCAACAATAGAAGAATGGGCATTGCCGTTAAAGTCTATGGACACAACAGGCTCCTCTGTATATTGGAGAATCCCTTTCATCTTGCCTTCAGCCGCTTTTTTTAAGGCCGCATTCACTTCCTCTGCAGACGTATCTTTTTTGAGTTCAGCCACCAGGTCCACAATAGAGACATTAGGGGTCGGAACCCTTATTGACATGCCGTCAAGTTTGCCTTTTAGTTCAGGCAAGACAAGGCCCACTGCCTTGGCAGCGCCGGTTGTTGTCGGTATCATAGACATTGCAGCAGCCCTGGCCCTCCTTAAATCTTTATGCGGAAGGTCCAGAATACGCTGGTCATTTGTATATGAATGTATTGTTGTCATCAACCCCCGCACTATGCCGAATTCCTGATGCAGCGCCTTTGCAACAGGCGCAAGGCAGTTGGTTGTGCAAGATGCGTTTGAGATTATCTTGTGCTTTGAAGGGTCCAGCGTTTCTTCGTTTACTCCAAGACATACTGTAACATCAGGGTCTTTTGCAGGCGCTGATATTATCACCCATTTTGCTCCCGCATCAAGGTGTTTTGAGGCAGAGGCTCTGTCCGTAAATCTGCCTGTTGATTCCAGGACCACATCAACGCCGAGACTTTTCCATGGAAGTTTCTCCGGCTCTGTGACAGCCATGATTTTTATTTCCTTACCGTTGACGCTTATGCCATTGTCAGTTGCCTTTACATCTGCATTAAATATCCCGTGCACCGAGTCATACTTAAGCAGGTGCGCCAGGGTCTTTGCATCTGTAAGGTCATTTATTGCAACGACCTCAAAATCTTTTACCCCTGCGCTTTGCCTGAGAAAAACTCTTCCAATCCTTCCGAATCCATTAATCGCTACCTTAACCGACATACAAAATCCTCCTTTTTTATCAGGTGTCAGGTACCAGGCGTCAGGTATCAGGTGTTAGACTAAAACCTAGAGCCTAAAACCTAGAACCTAAAACCTAAAACATAGAACCTAAAATTTATACATAACCATACCGGTTAAAAGCTTGGGATAAAAATATGTGGATTTTGGCGGCATTCTTTCTCCTGAAAGGGCAACTCTCTCAACGTCTTTAACTCCCGTAGGATTCAGGAGAAAGGCCGCATCATAGATTCCTTTTCTAACCATATTTATTGTTTCCGCAGTGTCCATCTCGTATGCCACCTCGGTAATATTAAGCAGTTTCTTAAATATTAGTTCATGTAGTATGGTAACATCAAGTTCTTTTAATGCGGGATTTATATTTTCAAGCCCAGCGCCTTTATGCCTGAGCAAATACAGCTTATCGCTGCTGCGATGACATAAGCCGATTGCATGTTCATTGCGGGATAACATCTCTATAATGTCGGCGTCTGCGGCAAGACCCTCAACGGCAAAATGCCCTGACAGGATATCAAGGAAATTTTCAGGCAGATTTTTAACAAGCCTGTGCGCAGGAAGGATTGTCAGCCCTTCATCCGACATATTCGCCAGGAACATAAGAACGTAATTCCAGGGTTTCACCCCCCCTTCAATCCCCCCCTTATTAAGGGGGGGAAGGGGGGGCGCTGATAGCTTGTTCATCTCCTTCTGGAATTCAAGGGCTGTCTCATATCTGTGATGGCCGTCCGCAATAACCACCGGCTTTCCTTTCAGGTCCTTCCGGATTATTTCAATATCCTTCTCACCTTCAACAACCCACAGCCTGTGGATTGCGCCGTCAAAATCTTTTGCCTCCATATATGGCTTGCGAAGCATAACCCTGTTCATTATTTCGGACGCCTTTTTCTCAGGGCTGTTATAGAGTGAAAAAATCGGGCTTATATGGGCCCTGCATATTCTTAAAAGATTCAGCCTGTCAGCCTTTGGTTTTGAGTGCGTGCATTCATGCGGATATACTCCCCTGCCGAGTTCCTCAAGACGCATGAGGCTGAAAAAACCTCTGAGCCTTTTACGGCTGCCTTTAATGCTGTAATCCACTTCATATGCGTAAAAAGCAGGGGCTTTACTTACATGCAGGATTCCATCTTTTAGCCAGGAATTAAGATAATCTGAAGCCCTTGTATATCTATTCTGTGATTCGTTATCGCCCTCAAGTTCCTTGCCGAAATCAATCCTTACAATGTTATAAGGGCTTTTGCCGTAGAGTTTCTCTTTGTATTCAGGCGTAATAATATCGTAAGGAGGCGCTGCTACCTCCTCCCCTGAAACCTTGGACGTATTGTAGAGGACTCCCTTGAAAGGGACAATTTCAGCCATGTTCCAACCCTGTTTGTCATTCCGAGCGAAGCGAGGAATCTCGTATTCCAAGATTGCTTCGCCCTTAGCTGCTCGGGACTCGCAATGACATTTTATTGCACGAATTTTTCGTGAGAAAAGGCATAAAAAAGATGAGATATGATACCACACGGGATTATTGAATTGCCATATTTCTCCTTAAATAGTAGACTCATAGTATGCAAAAAGAAACAAAAATAATCCCCCCTCACCCCCCTTTAGCAAAGGGGGGAAGGGGGGATTTGAAGGGTTTTGCATTGTGGATAACAGGGCTTCCGGGAAGCGGGAAGAGCACGCTTGCTGACGGAATTAAAAAACTCTATCCGGAATTTATCATATTAAGGATGGATGAGTTTAGAAAGGTGGTAACGCCAAAACCGACATATTCGGATTTTGAGAGGGATGTCGTTTACCGTTCACTTGTATATCTTGCAAAGATAATGGCAGGGCAGGGGCATAACGTAATAATAGATGCGACAGGAAATCTGAGAAAGTGGAGAACCCTTGCAAGAAGGCTAATCCCGAAATATTCAGAGATATATCTGAAATGTCCGCTGGGAGCCGCTATGAAAAGAGAGAGGGAAAGGACTTGCACTCACAAAGCTCCGAAAGGCATTTACAAAAAAGGCGCGAAGGGCTGGCCTGTGCCCGGCATGAATGTGCCGTATGAAGAGCCGAAAAAACCGGAATTGACAATAGAAACAGATAAGGTCTCTGTCAGGCAAAGCCTGGGGATTATCAAAAAGTTGCTATTCAGACTCTCACGGCAGTAATTTTTCTATGCTGCCATGATGTTGGCAGGAGAGGCTGACAGGTGAAGCAAAAAATTACAGGATAAAATCCAGATAGTTCTCTCTGTTAATCAGCTTAAGTTCCGCATTAGCATATGTTTTCTGCCAGTCCTTAGGTGTCTTCATTTTATCTTTGGCTGACCACCTGAATTCATATCCGTAAAGTTTCCCTTCACGTTCTTCAACCAGATCCACTTCCTGTCCGTCGTATGTGCGCCAGAAGTAGAATGATCCGTAAATATTTCGGTAGGCACATTTTTTAATACGCTCTGTTACCATGAAGTTTTCCCACAAAATACCTATATCGTTTCTGCTGTCAAGCGGGTTAAACTGAGAGATGACGGCATTCCTGACGCCATTATCCAGAAAATAATATTTTGCCTTGCTTACGATTTCCTTGCGCAAATTTCTGCTGAATCCGCCTATGTGTTTAATAATAAATGCCTTTTCAAAAATATCCAGATATCTGCCTATGGTCTTAACATCAAGCTTTAGCTGTGTGGCTAATTCATTTAGTGAGACTTCGCTGCCTGTCTGAAAGGCGATAAGTTTCAGCAAATCGAGCAGAACCTTTGAGCTCTTTACCCTGTCAAGGGCAAGGACATCTTTAAGTAAATAAGAACTGACGAGCTCTTCAAGAATGGCAATCTTATCCTTGCGGCTTTTTGCGGTGATAGCTTCAGGATAAGAGCCGAAGACGAGAAACTCTTCAAGTTTTTCCTTTAATTCATGTCTGTTATACTTGTAAATAAGCTCCATCTGTGCAATAGGATAAAGAGTAATCGTTGTCTTCCTGCCTGTTAGCGGCTCGCCTACGGCGCCGGCAAGGTCAAACGATGAAGAACCGGTTGCAATTATTGTAATGCCGGAAATCTGATCAACAATAATTTTTAATCCCATGCCGATATTAGGAACCTGCTGTGCCTCATCAATTGCTATCAGGTCATATCCTGACGCATATTCAGTTATTTTGTTAAAGTCCTGAGAGCTTAAAGCCTGCTGGACTCTTATATTATCTCCGGAATCAAGCTTGTATTTTGCTTTGATTCCGGAAAGATAGTTGTTTAAGAGCGTGGTTTTGCCAACCCTCCTCGGCCCATAAATAACAAGCACTTTATTAGGCTGAACCAAGTCTTCAAGGTTATAAGCACGTTTAATCATTCTGGATTAAATTAGCATATTTCCATAAATTTGTCAAAATTTGTGGAAATATAATCCATAAATTAATATAATTTTGCGGAATAAGGTTAGGCGCAAGAGACCTCGTTAGATTTGCAGGTTGCAGACTTTTCGAAGCGCAGCGAAGAGTCGCCCCCCTGTCCGCCGTAGCTGAAACCAGCGAAGGCGGATTGAACCCTCGAATCCTTGCCCTTGCAGTTAAGCCTTCTGCACTATTGAACTTTTGCACTGCTGTGGGATATGATTGATGGGAAAAATTTTGGAGGCATACAGATGGTGAGCAATACATCAATATTAGTGTTGACATGGACATGACTTTTACTGTAGAATTTTATGAGACAGCGGTTGGAACGTGTCCTGTTCGGGAGTTCATGGATAAACTAAAGACCTCTGATCCGGATGATTTTGCAGCCGTCTTTGCCGGGTTGGCGAAACTGAGAAACCGGCTGTATCACCGGGAGCCATTAGCCAAGTCGCTCGGCGGCGGGCTCTTTGAACTCCGTCATGTTGGTAAACTCAATACACGAGTACTCTGGTTTTTTGTAAGGAATCGCCGGATAGTTGCAGTGCACGCTATTCGCAACAAAGGCCAAACTATACCGGCCCGCGATATCGGGACCGCAAAGTATAGGATGCGCGACTGGCAGAAAAGAGGAAAATAGTGGAAAAAACTAATTTCGATCGTTACCTTGAAGAGCAGTTGAAAAACCCGGCGTTTGCTGACCGCTTTGAGCGGGCAGGCGAGGCATGGGACGTGGCTCTGCAGCTCTCTGCCCTTAGACAGCAGGCTGGCCTTTCGCAGAAAGATCTCGCAAAGCTCCTGAAGACATCGCAGCAGCAGGTCAGCCGGCTGGAGTCACCCGGCTATGAAGGCCACTCACTCAGCATGCTGCGCCGGGTGGCCGAAGCACTTCACGCCCACGTCCGTGTTACATTTGAACTTGAGAAAAAGGGAGGTGAAATGCGTGTGGCCGAAGAGCCGGCAGTTTACGGCGTCAAACATACCAGAAAAAAGCGGACGTGAGCAACGAGATAGAAAATAATATGGCGCCGATGCAGGTTTTATATTGCCCGCATTGCAGGGGCGTAGCCAATCTAAGTGTATCCATTACTCCGGGAATTGTTACTGACCCAAACGGGCAAACGAAGATGGTCGTTTTGAAGACGTATCATTGCGAAGCCTGCCACACGTTTGTGCGAAGCGAGGAGGCAATCTCTCAGCTTTGAAAATAAACTTCCAGACTTGCCCGCTTGCTTACTTTCGCACTATTGCATTTTTGCACTTTTCTGCTTAATGCTGGCAGGGGAATGCGGGATTGTGCAACGAATGTGTCTCCCACTGAGATAAAACGCCATAAAATATTTATAGCAAGTCAACTAAAATAAAAGAAGAAGATTTGCATTTTGAGGATGTTGCTTTCCAGTATCATGTCCTCAATGGTATCGGACTATCTATCTCTAAAGCTCATTTGGTACATATTAATAACAAGTATGAAAGAAATGGAAATATCGAGGTAGAAAAACTATTTACAATAAATGACGTTACAAAAGATGTCGTTGGAATACAGGGCGAAATTTTATCTCGAATAAACGCCCACAGAAATATATTGGCGGGGGGAATGCCTAAAATTGATATTGGTGAATACTGCTCTGCCCCTTACGATTGTGAGTTTCAGGGGCATTGCTGGAAGCATATCCCAGAGGAGTCTGTATTTGACCTGAGAGGAAGGGGCATTAAACATTTTGACCTTTATAGAAAAGAAATAATCCAACTTAAAGATATTCCTATACACCTTTTGCCAGCTTCGGCAAAGCTTCAATTGGAATGTGCTCTTGAGAGGAAAAACTATATAGACAATGCTGCCCTAAGGGAATTCCTAAATTCCATTTGGTACCCGCTTTATTTTCTCGACTTTGAAACTGTAAGAAGTCCTATTCCTTTACTTGATGGAACAAGACCTTATCAGCAAGTTCCATTTCAATATTCCCTTCATTGTGTAGAAAAAGAGGCAGGTAAATTAGGACACCATGAGTTTCTCGCTGCTCCTAATATTGATCCGAGGAGACCACTTGTCGAAAAACTTCTCAAAGAAATTCCTCCAAATGCTTGTGTAGTTGTTTATAACATGACATTTGAGAAAGGCGTTTTAAATAGCCTAAAAACTTGGTTTCCAGAGTATGCGAACAAGACAGATAATATTATCCGTAACATTAGAGATCTAATGATTCCATTTAAAAATCAAGTGTATTATTCGTGGCAGATGCAGGGATCATATTCTATGAAAGCAGTGCTCCCGGCACTGGTGCCTGAGTTGAGTTATGATGGGATGGACGTAAGCGATGGTGATATGGCGATGCTTGCTTATAAGAAAATG
>Ga0100380_10001332_pt1 | contig 26860 bp, 17 predicted proteins | sample CryGeymeta201504_FD_80417 | JGI IMG/M metagenome (GOLD analysis project Ga0100380, IMG submission 80417) | Groundwater microbial communities from Crystal Geyser aquifers in Utah, USA - Crystal Geyser metaG 2015-04 | ecosystem: Environmental > Aquatic > Deep subsurface > Groundwater | place... | reverse complement strand
TGAGGAAAATTGCCACTTTAAAAAAAGAATAAAAACTTTGTCCTAAAAATGGCATATGCTTAGATTATGAGGGATAAATGATCCATATTATCTGTTCAAACATGAAACCAGATAAAAGATAGTTTTTTAGTAAGATTTCTAATTTAATCCAAATATCTCAGACTCTAAAGCACAACATCTCAATGAGAGTAAAAAAACAATAAACTAATAACAAGCTTTCCTCCCCTTTAGGAAACAAAAAATATTTTCGATATATGGAGTGGTAAATACCTTTAAATGTATGTGAGTTTTTCTGCGAAGAAATGCCTTATTTGAATTGTTAGTCCTAAATTGAAGCATACATGCACCTTTCTTAATTAATCAACATCCGTCAAGCCACCAAATACTGGTATCCTCGCTTGTTTCTTGATTATCTAACTCAAGACAACAAATTTCATGAATAGCTGCTTACTTTGTACTCATCCAGACAAACACATCAGACCAACAATGCGTACTACCTTCAGTCCCTCTACCAATTCAGAAGATATCTCATCGATCATGCATAGCATTTCTACGATAATTTGGAAAAGGTGGAGATGCTGGATGCCATTTTTACAGTCCTTGGTGATGCTCTGAGCGAATAAGATCTCGTCAAATAAATGGTGCAGCGTAGTGTTCGAGAAACATTAGGACTATGGTGGTATATTCAGATACTTCAAAAGGAAGATGAATAAAAAACCAGCCGAATCTTGGAAATATTCAAACAAAAAGTATCGATAGAAGCCTGCTTGTTGAAACAAAGACTTAAAAATCTTGAACTGTTGGTCTACAAGAATATTTTCATTCAAGATGAAATTTCAGAAAATCAGGATTAAATCGATACAATTGTATTTGAAGAGTTAAACCATGAAGACGCTGATTTTATGAAACTCAGATACATCGAGATGAATCTAGTGAGAATGTTTAAACCAGGCAAATACTACATGTAGAGAAGGTTCTATGTTCTTTGTTAAAAATTTGACAAATTCACAAAAAATAGATAAAATATATACGATATTGTGATATTCAGAAAACTGAGGACTACTGTGTTATGTTGTTATATCATGTACCTGCTCAAAGAAAATCGTTCGATAGAAGTCATCAATATTCTGGAGCTCATTTCGGAAAACCTATTTAATTTGTTTTCGAGAGAAGCTAACCTCCTATTACTTCGTCTTAGATCAACATTCTATAACTTTTATGTGCTTCCTTAGTTTATCAACAGATGGCCTATCGATCGATAATATTTCCTTTCTCGCTAAAGCAAGTCGATGAAGCTAACTCATATTTTTCTTGTATACATTTAGCTTTTAACATGCAGATACTATGAAAGAAACATGAATCACTCCCTACCAAACAAAAAACTAATAGTTACTCTCTACAGATCTTTACTCCTCCACGATAAAATTTAGAGAAAATACAATCACCAAGATGTATAATTATTTTATCGGTGCATCAATATCATGGAGTGGGAAAGTAGAATTTTAAAAAATCCTCGGCTGTTAGCTTATATCGGTCGGATGCACAAAAAGCTTATTGAGCGTATTTTATCTTCTGAAAACAGTCAAGCACAAACCTAAAGATTAGATTAACTGAAATATTACGCTTAAATATACCCTATTTTTATCAAACAAACAAAGCAGAGCTTCTTGCTGAACTTAGGGGAGCAGCACCATTCTCTCTTCAAGATAAAAATAGCAAAAATGTATCGAATGCAAGAGGAACAAAATGACATAAGAGTTCAGTATGATTCAGACTAATTGGATTTTTGATATTTATCATACTGCTTAGTCAGATATGATATAAATTAAACGTATCATTCAGCATGGGAAATCTCTGGGGACCTGAATACAAATGCCCTGAACATAAAGATAAAAGTATGCTAACTGTATGCCTTGATCCCAGATGCATCGAACCTCTCTGCGATACTTGCCTTGAACGTCACAGATAAAAGCATGCCAACATTGGAACTCCTCCTGACCTCAAAAACACCAATGAAGTATACAAAGCTATGACGGACTCTATCAATTATTAGGTAAAAACGTTCAATAAAATGATTGATTTTTCTGAACCTGTCAGAAGGTTAAGTACGCCAGAAACATTAAGATAATTCACCAGATAATATTTCCTGAAGAAACGATCGGAGGTCACAAAGGAAAAACCTCTCAGTATCAATGATTTCCTTACGAACTTGGAAATGGCTGAAAGGTTGAAATAGCCCGCAGCTCAGGAGAGCATTAGGAGCTTTTTGAAGGCCTATTTAAAAGTAAATGAGGAGGTTGTAGATGAGTAGTTTCGACCTATGTATAAGTGATATGGCGATTAAATTAACTGTGGATATATATTTTAAAGATGTTTGGAAGTCGAGCAGTACCGATGTTTGCTCGGTGCATGTCGATAGCAACCCGTCCCTTCTACCTTCCCAAGCCTTCTTTTGCACTTGCGAATATGTACAATCTCATTGATTTAGGGAGACAACAAATTTGCTGAGCAAGACATCAATGGTGCCAGGAAACCTATTGATCCGCAATATGCTGTAGATGCTGTAGAAGCTAAGCGAAGAATCTGAATCCTAGATCGACAAGAATGTGAAGACTATTTCTATGCTTGGACAGGGAACCTTAAGAATGAGTCACATTCGTATTTGCTTAGGACCTTGATCGAAATACTTAGCATAAATCTCAATGCCAGCAATTATTGAACTTATTGATGAGAATGGGTCAGCTGTCCATAAATATTATTATTCTATAGTCGGCTAACGATGTATAAATATACTTACCTTCTCAGTGACTCCTACAGACAAGACAAAGGGGTAAGTCTACCTTATCATCCGAACCAGCCTATTCAGGAAAGGTCTACTTCCAGAAACCATCGCCAATCAATAAAAAATGTTGAAAGGGCACAGTCATCTGCAGGAAGTTTGTATGAGCTCAAAAATCAATATCAAAACTTTCAAAGGAAATAGCTGGAAGTCCAACCTCTTTCTCAACTCCAACACAATCAAATCAAAATTAATCGTAATCCTCACGAATTCAAAACCAAGCCTTATCAGAATGAAATTATCCTGGATCAAAGATTGAGGAATTTATCTAGCTTGGGAGATAGACATTCTCAAGCTTTGAAAGAAGCAACGCTCGCAGGAAAACTACAACACATATCAAACAAATACAATTCTACCAAAGAAGGGACAATTGATCTCAATAATCGCAGTATCAGTCAATGTCGAACAGATAAATAAAACAAGTACTATGTAGCTAGCTGCTATAAGGAAACATAAAAAATATATGACTGCCCTCACAATGACAAAGAAAAAATAATGAGTTGTAACATAAGCTTTAGATAAATGCCAAAATATGAATCGACTTTATCGTAAGTCAGTCGGACCCAACCTCTGGACAGAGAATCTCGATCAACTACAGGAATAGTAGATCCTGTCATTCCCAAGAGTATCTGTGTCAAACCAGAAGATGAGGTGACAAAAAAATCAGTGAAAAACATGGTTGACCAGTATATGACAAAAAGAAAAGCACTTGATCATCCTCGCTAGCCCCTTAAAATAAGTAGTAACAATAGAACCAACTAAGATCACTCAAAAAAGTTGACTGATTTGCAAAAAAGAATTCAGGATTCGATACAACCTTATATGAATAGTTGATGATAGACTTTGTTATAGTTACTCAAATATCACATAAAAAGCTTGTTGAATTCTTTTTTTGGAGGACCCTGAGGATCATAAGTGCAAGGCGAAATATTATTTGACTTCTACCGATAGTCAAAGCGGGGATTATTAGACTACATCAAGCCCTTTGGCTTTTTTTTTTGTTCTGGTATTTTGACTTCTCTTTTTGCTTGCCTATTCTGACTCAAGTATTCTTCAATCAGATTATTGTTATTAATCGCTGTTTCATAAAATCTTGGAACCTGACTCGAAAAAGGAGCATTTACCTGATATCTTTCCCCTACCTTGCTCTCTAGAGTACCAACTTTGTAATCATAGCTGATTGGCCTTTCATCGATTCCCTCATCAGTCTTAGTTATGATTCTATATGGGCACCGATATCTTTTGGAAGATTTTTTCAGTTTGCTATGCTGAGTTTAAATTGCTCCAATTTGTAATTATTTGTTATTAAAGAGAGGATTTTCATTTTACTTCAATATTTTAAAACGGGGTTGAATCGATCCAAAACACCCAGGCGACTTTTGTTCCTTCTTAATTTTTCTTTTCTTTTCTTGATTGTTTTCACCAAAAGGTGAAACGAAAGGCTGAGTTGTGTACCTATATTGTTGGGAAGTAGATCTTCCAAAACAAACACTATTCTTTTTTTCTTTTGCGACCGAAGTTGGACGTTGTGATATCAAGTTATAGTCACCTGGTCCAGGCGTTTTGGAAATCTAAGTTTGATAAAATCTGGATACCGTTGACCCAAAAAATTAATCCTTTTTGACTAATTAATTTTTCTTATCGACAGTTTCACTACTGCGTGTTTTTCCTTTCTCTGACATGAACATGTTTTAAAGATTTGGCTCTTCTGGTTTGACCTTATCTTCAGAGGCAAAAATTTTGACAAATTTTGACAAAGAATAGCTACCCTCGTTCTTAAAAGATTACCTATTATTTGCTTGAGTTTTATTTTTTACTTCAATATTGTAGGATCCTGGGCCGACAGAAGTCTTAGGCCTCTCCTTATTTTATCTGTCGACTGAACTATTGAAAGGAACATACCTCTTCTCGACATTTCTTTGAAACCCTTGCTACCTTCTTATCTCAGTATCGACATCTTCTTCTCCAAACATTAGCACCAAATCCTGCTACTCCTCCATAGGTTTTTGTGCATGAACAGTTTGAAGATATTTTTGAAGGCTGCTGTGCTGACTTACAGGCCTATCTTTCGGTATCTTGCTTCTATCTATAACGCTAAATAAATAATATTTTACTATTGTCCAGGTCCAGGACTCTACTGCTTATCTTTCCTAAACCTTTCTGAGCCTGATCTGAATATTGCTGTCTAAGCAGATGCATTAAGGGTATAGGTTTTATTGCCCGATTGAAATACAATACATGTTTCACTCTTGTCAGCTGTTTTATTGTAGTCTGCCGGTCCAGGATTTTTGCTCTATTTCCATATTTTTCTAGGAGATGTTTGATTGAAAGGGGCTGATGACGGAGCTTTGTTCTAAAGGTTAGGTTGGTTGGTTTTATAATAGCCTGAATAGAAGGTTCGGTACCTGGCCCAGGAGTTTTGCTTCTGGGATATAGCTCTTGCTTGTTTCTGAAGACGAATGCCATCTTCTAATATAATTTTGATGTAAGAATTCTATACTTCTGATTATCGAATCAGTGATTAAAAAACTAAAATTATGAAAGTTTCACAGAAATATCTAAAAATATGAGCTCAAAACCTGGATTTTTTTTGAATGTTGAGATAATTCTGTTGAGCTTAATTAAATATTAAAACAAAAGGAATGTTTCGTGTGCTTGCTTCAGGTTTTAAAAGATAGGCTTTTTTCTCTTCACAGTCAAGCAGTATTTTAGAAAAGAACTCAATACTTTTGACCTACCTGTCTCCACTTAATAAATATACCTTTCTGAACATATCTCCGATCAACATTGGAAATGCTATTCAATAAACCTCTCAAAAATTGCAGTTCTAGCCTCTCGATCATTTTGTGTCCAAAATTCAAGAAAGAACATATATTTTAAAAGCCTTGAAGTAGGAAGATTACACTCATAGAGATCTGTTAAGACTGTAAGGTGAATAGAAACCCTAATCACAGGTGGTAAATTAGTTTGCAAAGTAAATCATGTCCACTGCCTTAACATTTTAGTAGCTTGTGAGACAAATCAAATAGAACATCAACACAAAAAACTTTCCCTTATGGATGTAGGCTTGTCTAAAAATATAAGTAATAGATATCAAAATATGGAGCCTGCTTCTGAAAAAGGCACGGCTATACATTGACTCGTTTGATTAAAGTGTTCAAAATAGAATAATATCAATGACGCATACTTATCTGAATACTAAATTCATGAAATTTACATTTGTTCCTTCTAAGTTCATCTATCGGTAGAGCTGTCTCGGGGATATCGGTAATATTTCGGATCTTCTGCTAGTTTATCTACAAACTATAGCTCGACATACACATTCAAATGAAGATTCAATCAAAAGCTTTGCAACCACACTTGAACTACTGAAAAAATTAAGTAAAAATACTGTAGTAAACTTTAACGCTTTATTTATTGACTATATCAACAGGGAATAAGATTACCTTCGCCTTATTGAAAAATCCTAACTCTCAACAATTCTTACTTTTCTCGAATTTTACTCGATAGTCGGAATAAGTGACACAAACAAGCTGGCAAAAATATAAGAAAGAATATTGACTCAACTTGATACATCACAAGCAACTATCAGAGATGTTAAAAACCTTTTTAAATCATGGGGCGCTCTCGCTCATCATAATGAATAAATATTTAGAAAGATTAGACCGATAATACTATAAAATTTGAATGATCCTTTTTTGAAGAATAACACAACCACTCTTCTCTTTAACATCATTTCCTCCAACATACAAGATCAAGTCTTGTTCCAAAAAATGATTAGTTCAATTGAAAAAAACTTCTAAATCGACAACAAGATTTTTCATATCGTCAAGCACTACCTGAACATGAATGAAAAGATAAATGCCCTTTCATCCTTTCCTCACTGCTACCCCAATTCTGTTTCACACTAGATTGTCAAAAAACATGGTAAAGCATACTCTAGCTGCTTCAATAGAAGCTCTTTTACCAAATCATTACCTCCTCCTCAGTCCAAGAATCATCTAGTTACATACTAAAAATAAGTTGGAGCTGAGCATAACCCTCATCAATAGTTTTGGTCCCATATTCTTCAAAAAGCATTTGATTAATTGACCCGTTAGTATCCTCATTCGAAAAATGCTCTCTACTTTAATTTTTTATTCTGCGTCTTTTAGTTAGATGCCTTAATCGTTTTGGACAATAAATATATAGCCTTCGAAATTATCGGAACACATTATATCCACAAAAATACACAGTTCGGAGAGTAGGAAACTCAGCAAGGCAAAAAAATGATCAGATCGAAAATTTTGGATAAATATGGTATCAAAATGTGTGAAATCAAAAGCTATGGCCTAATTGAAAGAACGATCAGTTCCTACAAAGACAAGAAAAAGGGGCAAAAATATGTGAGGGAAAAAATTCTCCAGATATTGCGCGAAGCTGATTGAGATTACATCTGAATTAAATATCATATAAAACAATATGAATCTTTCGAAAGTGTTGCTAAATGGTAATCAGCTGGCCTAGCAGTGCCTCAAAAGCATAAAGCTGACTATTGATAAGTAACGATAAACAAACTAACAATTTTACAGACTAAATCCTCAGTTTGTTCATCCTCAAATCGACATCGTTAATATTGGATTTAATGCTGCTTCCCTTTCCTACATCAAGAAAAAGATTACACTTGCAAAATCGTTGGGTATCAACTTTTAACTCCATCAATATGTGGAAAGTAGATAAAGGGGACAGCATGATTTAGACAAATTCAAAAAGGTGATGAACAAAATATTGCCAGAACATTTTTAACTCAAATATTTTCGATAAGATCATGGACAAGAATGCTTCAAATAGTTGTCTTCTCTCATTCATTCGCTTAATAAAAAAGCACAAGTGTCTGGTATACTCCTTCAGCTACCTTTGATTCCTTATCTAGCTGATCACAGTAAATAACTAACGAATATGATCTCTCCTATGAAAGATGTCGACTGTCTCACAGTTTAAAACAGAGCTAAAGTCATTTAGCATTAGTCCCCTTAGTTAATGCCCTGTACACCAGCAGGAGTTCTCAAAATCCTTGATGAGCACAATATCGATGTTACTGGGAAAACAGTGGTCATGGTTGGTAGAAGCTCACTTGTTGGCCTTCCTCTCTTTCACCTTCTTCTCAATAGAAACGCTACAATCACTCTATGTCACTCCAAAACATAGAAGCTTAACTAAGTTACATCTAAAGCAGATATCGTCATATCAGCAGTTGGAAAACCAAACTTGATAACAAATATCAAGCCTGGGGCTATTGCTATAGACATTGGTATCAGCCGAGACGATAATGGGAAATTGTGTGGAGATATTTGTGAAACTGCTAAAAGATCGGCCTTATTGGGAACCCCAGTACCTGGAGGTGTTGGACCTTTGACCGTAGCAATGCTCATGCAAAATACAGTGAATCTGTGGAAGCACCAAATGCATATAATTCGTAAAAAGAGTGGGTAAGGTTTAGAAGAACCCCCATTCCAAGAGAAGTTTAGTAGTTGATCGAATTATATCTATCGTTTTTTTCTCATTAAAAGACTTTTGTTACTTTTCTTCATATGTTCGCTGAAAATGCAACCCTGATGCATAATAAAACAAATCTATGGTTAAAAGTGCAAGAACAGTAACAGAAAAACAGACAGTAATACAATAAGACAGTCAAATGATGCAGAATTTTAGTATTTTATCGTTGCTCATTGATTTTTCTTCATATATTTCATCATCATCGCGTATTGATGAGGTTTGTCTTGTTTCAACTGCTCCATATATTCCTTTCTTTTCTGCTCTTGGTATTCCTGCATGTTTTTACCTTCCCAAAGCCGTCGAGATAGAAGCTCTTCCTGCTATTTTTTATCAATCATCTAAATGAAAACAATTATACATCCCATCTAGAAAGGGTCAACTTTAGGGTCTTTACAGTCAATAAGACCATGTCATCTCGAGTATAGGGCTCCTTATTTATGTTGTATTTAACAATCCATCGAACTTGCTTTTTCAACCACAAAAATAGGTGGTATGGAAGCAGTACAATTTTACAGATGAGCATGTCCTTCAAATTTGGCCTTGAATATCCCCCTTCGATAGATATCTAGTTTATCATTTATTATTTGACTTTTTCTTTGATTTTCTTATTGTTTCCGCATCTTTAATTGACTTTTGTTCTGAAGTCATGGCTTTAACTAATATTTTCAATTGCCCTTTCATACATTTGTTTTCTCATTACATACTGCAAAAGGGATACAACAAGAAGGAGGCCAATAATGACAACTGAGGGAGGGATCTTGGGGTCTTAAATATAGTGATGCTTGTAGTAACGATACTCATGGTAATATTCTGATTCTGTTGGATTTTGTAAGTGAAGATTGTACTTGAATCTGCTCTTTTAATCTGTTAGTATCTCGTAGGCTTTATTGATCATTCTGTTTAGGAAGGTAATTACTGAAAGTACTCTGTCGTGTCATCTCTATTTTTGTCCGGATGATATTTCTTCGCCATCTCTCTATATGCCTTCCGAATAGTAGCTTCATCATCTCTCTGGCTGACCCCCAACAGTTCATAGCAGTTATAACTTCCACAGTAACTATCACTTTTGGCCAAAACAACCAGCATCAAAACCCATAGCTTTGCGATGAACATTATAAATAATATGACATATAAATGCTTTGATTTAAGCGAAGGGAAAGGTAGAACAATAATTCGGAGATAGTGAAGAGAATTTAACGTTTGGAAAATAAAAATTATCCATAGTATTTCGAACATGAATAAATCTCCAAAAGTTGTACAAGTTGACCTGCTTCAGTAAAGCCGCAAGAAACATAAGTCACCAACTAAATCACGTCTGTCAAGACAAGCATACTAAACCAGCTAAGTTCATTAAATTTCTTTCAGTAATGAAAAAAAGTTCAACTCACCGATTACATCTCAAGTCAGCTAGCACAGGAAAGTCAATAAAAACCTGTTTTATAACAACTCTCCTAAAAAATCGCCTCGGAAGTCACAAGCAACTACCACAGCTTACAAAACAGACAAATCAAGTTGTCGGAATACAAGATTATCACCAGAAAAAAATCAATATCTAACTGATGGAAATAATGAGAGACTGTTCAAGAAGTCGGTTGACAAAATCAAGAAGACTTTTTTTCGTGGAGTTCGGGATAACAGATAGGCGACCATTAAGACCCTTAAGGCAATAGGAAATAATGCAAAGTATAGAGCTTAACATAAACCTATATTGATCGAGGATTCTGAAAGTCTTCAAAGGAAGAAATAAAAAAATATACCTGTACAATTCTATGGCTGTGATCCCAACTCGACCGTATCGAAATATTCAACCAATAGATTCAACCCTAATAGATAACAAAATGTCAGTAAATCTTCAAGGCTAAAAGACTCTACTTACAGGACAGCTCAAACTCAAGCAAGCCCAGAGGTTGAAGATATAGGAACATATATCAACTTCGAAGAAAGCTGGAAGCAAGAGGTAATGAAAGGCCTCGCTCTTCCATAACATGTGTCTGAATATCATCAAAAAAGTAGTAATATTCCTTCTCCTCAAAATATTATGAGTGAATCTATCCTCATACAATAGTAAGCTTCTCCTGATATTTTGACCCCTAAGCATCAACACCGTTCCTCTTCAGGCTTTGACTCAATCAACCAGATTTAAATCGATACTATTTGTTAAATTTACGAAATGTGTGAAAAATACTAAGAGAACGACAAACTAACTCTTCATGAGCTATACAAACTTCTCGAGTAGTTCTAGCGTCTCTACTTCATTAAAGTAATTCAACAGAGTCAGTCTAGCAAACATAAAACAAGTAGAATATTTGAATCTGACTTCAACCTTCTTCTGAAAGGATTAGAGGAAGCAATAAGAGTAATTTTTCACAGAAAGGAAGCATGCGACATATATGATAGCTTGTATTACCTCAAGGAAACCAACAACCTACAGAAAGTATGTACATTGTTCTTAGGAATCAAGAACATACTGCAATTATGATGTTTATTGTAATTTTAGTATTTATCATCAACATGCTCAACAATCGCAACACGATCAATACTCTCTACACAATTTAAACCATCCTCAAAGTTGCCTTCATACTTATGAGCCCCTTTAATTTGCCTTTCACTCTTCTGGTCGCTTTCGTGTCTTCAGCGATAGGAGTACTACGAGTATTCAAAACTGTCGAGATGAGTAAGTAGTTTTTGCAGAAGATTCTGATGAACAACCACGGTCAGAACATTATGTACATAACCCTTGGAATGGCTGGACAAGTAAACTATCTATTCTATGCTCCGATTGCTCTCTTTTTTGGATATGGAGTGGCTGAATACGTCAAGATTAACTATCCAAGCAACAAGTATATCCTTCAAGTTGACATGATTCGCAACAACAGAGCCTAGATATTCAAAACAAAAGGAATATTGTAAATTATTTTTTTGATCTATCTCCTGGTAACCATATTCTTTGATTTTTTCAATCGCCTTATAAAAATATTTCTGATCGGGCAAATGCTGATCATGAAATACAAAATCAACCAAGAGTTCAGGCTATCGTGTGCAGTAGTCAATCAATGGATCATCAACAAAATCAGAGGAATAGACCTCCTATACAGCAACTATTCGATGATTACAAATAAAATTTATAGCTACGCAGGACAGGGTATGCAGTGATGTTTATAGATCTGTCACCAGAATAAATAGCTATGATAATTGATAAAAAATAATCACTCGAGCAAGGTTGAGAACTACTCCTCCACCTTCTTCAAGGCCTCCTCGTCTTACTCTTAGTTCTCAATGGTCGAAGTAAACAGACCATCTAACTCTTATCCAATGCCATCCAAAGATTCTTTTTTGGTTGTCCTCTGTTGTTCCAATTCGCTCATTTTTTTATCATCGAGTAAGATCTTATTTTTTCCATACTAGTGAGGATTGGTGTCTTGCTGGTTGATGAGAGCCACAATATGATGCTTTGAATTAGCCTTATTGGAGGTTGTCTTGTTAGGGTAATAGTGATTTCCTCCTTTCATTCCTAGGGATTTGTTGAGGGGACTAACTAAAGGAGTTCCTGTGTTCATATTGTTAAAGGTACGATGCTCATAATCTTAGTTCTTGTCTGAGTTCAAAGTAGTCCTGTTTTTATTTTCAACCATAGAACTAGTATGGTTGAATTTGAGGGGACTCGACATTTTGTTTGATATACTACTGCTCAGATATTATGATTCCTTGTTAGGTGATCGCCCTATCATGTCCTTCATTGATTTGTTGTCAGCAAGGAGGTTCTGCCCAAACCTATCATTAGCACGATGAGCACTTTCAGGTGAATCTAGGTTGATACTATTTCGTCTTTGGGCCAGAAACTCCCTTTCTGGAGACTTTGCTCTAAAAGGTTCTGAAGGGTTAGTTTTCATTTCCGATATCTTGTCACTCAGCTCGGCGAGGCTCTTGATGTCTGCGAGGAGTGTATAGTCACACCTGAACCATAATTTGAGGTAGTTGATGATGCTTTTAATCATAGCTGTTTATCCTTCTGGGGTCTTAGGGAGGTAAATTTTAACATGGTTTTCGCGAATGTCCGGGTTGATCCATGTGAATATTTCTTTTTCACTATTGAGGAAGATCATATTTTCGTTGATCATGAAGAAGCCGTAGTGCTGAGATAAGGAATAGCAGGTGGCAACTATTTTTTTGGCATAAATGTGACCTCGTTCTGAGCTATAAACTTCTTTCAGGCGATTTATGGGATAATTTTTAAGATCATCGCACCATATTTCCTGAAGGTTTGCTTCAGCTTTCCCCAATATTATTTTGGGCGTACCTTCGAGTCCTTTTTCCTATCTCTTTTTATAGAGCTCCCGTTCTTTTTCTGATTTTATAGGGACGCGATGGCAAATTCTATCATTGGACTTCATCAATAAAATAATAACTAAGTACGGACTTAATTTGCAATGGCTTCAGCTAATTTCCAACAAATCACTGCTAATATCTCACCAGTAGATCGAGCTAAAAACACTGATGTCCTTTGATCACAGTCATTCCATTTTTCTGAGCCATAGAGGTGCTTGATGAACTATACTACTATTGATTTTTGATGATTGTAAAAGCAATAATATTTATTGGCAGGGGCTCATATTTTAGGCCAGGAATTGAACTATCAGTATACCGTTTAAATTAGCCGGCTTAAATTTCAACATCGTCTAAGTTGCCAATAATATTTGAATCAGTAAGGAATAACTATCTTGAATGAATCTCTCTAAAAAATTGTCATCTTCAAGTGTTTCCTCTCCAAACAAAGTCAGCTCAAACATGAATAAAATAACAGGCATGCTTTCCCTAGCCATCTCGGAAGTTCAGAGAAACCCATCTCCTCAAAAATCCCGATGCTCCTAATCTCCTGAGAAGAGGAAGAGCACCGACAGCTCTGATTGTGAGTCGATCTCATAAGTTCTCCAGAATCTCCACAGAGGATATCTTGTTATGAAACACTCTGACAAATCGGACAAGCAATCTCACAAATTCGTTTACGTTTCAACTGATAATCGTTTTCTCTGCTGGAAGTCGGTAGACAAAGAGGACGAGAAGAGATTGGAGTTAATTTCGATCAGAAAGGTCATCAAAGAAGGAGTATAATTCTACCTCAAGACTGCCAAGATAAACAATCTAAGCAACTGTCTGATGATATTTTCGGATAAAAGGAATCTCCAAGTGGAGTGTGCGACTTAGCTGGAGGCTTAATACTTCAAGTTTTAGCTTGATCAGGCCATTATATACTCGAGAAACTTGCGATTCAACTATAAATATCTGAAAGTTTGAGTAAATAAAAAATCCCACCAGTGATTATGATATTATTTTATGCTTATGCCAAAATATTTCTGACAAAAAAGAGCTGATAAGATATCTTCAGCGAAAAATATGGATAAAAGAATGTTTAAAGGTTAAGTTAGGATAGGTATTTGACTACTTCTGATTCTAACTTTGGAAGTAGCGCATAAACCTTATCTGAGAATCTTAACATAACCCTTAGTTAATGATATGACTTGATATAAATCGTGTATCCTGTTTTGATTAAAGAAACAATAATTCAGCTATCACCATCTGTAGATCTATCAGTCCTCTTTTATCATACTCCTAAGAGTAAATGAGTCATTGTTGTAAATTGGAGAAACAGCTGCCACCAACTAACCTTTCTTCAGCTACTCATCCTTAAATGCTACTCCCCAGTAGCTCTCATTCCTGTAATATCCTAGTGTTCCTTATACCATATCTAAAGCTACACCGATGATGTCTCCTGAAGCAAGTTGCGTTCCGTAGGTCGGTCCAGTTGAGTTACTGTTATGCCTGGTTTGCCCGTTATATATAGCCCATCCGTTGAGCCCGTCCGAAAAGGCTTCTTCTAGATTAGATACTACAGGCCGACATACTCCTATCTTGATGAGTTGACCCTTGTTAATGAAAATTTAGAAATAGTATCTTCCTCCTTCACTGAAGATCTCGGTTCCCATGGTGGTTTTGAACCCATTTCCTTCCGTCGACTTGGCCTTGAGGCATTATTGATCTAACTTAATCTTGAAACTCGTCTTTTGTGGGTTCCAATTGAATAGAGCTACATGAAAACAAAAAGTACGCGCATCAAAGCCTTCGGGAGTGTTGATCATGATTTATTAATTATCTTCTTTTTCATCTGGATTGTTCATTGGGAGAGAAAATATTATAAATCAAATATCAGGCAAAAAGATAAAAGAATTAATATTGGTGTATTATGACTATATCATCTATTTCAAGAACAAGAACAATTCATCAATCAATTCCCCTTTCGAGCTGGTTTAGCTCCTTTCTCTCTCAACCTTCTATCCGCTCTTTGAATCTATTCTAATACCTTTTTCTCCACTTGAGATTGTTCAATGTCCCTTATTTTGTGGTAGAGAACATCCAGTCGATAGTTGGAGTCAGAGGGGAGAGCAATCTTGGGATACTCTAGTGGGTAAACATGTTTGTTACTATTCATTAATTCACTATTGATCCTGATTTATTCGAACCATGTTCCTTTGATTTCGCATAACTTTGATACCACATCCTTGCTTTTCAAGCCATCAAACTTTCTGAGTGATTTTTGTTTTGAAATGTTCTCCATTACCTGAGGTTTGATCTAAAAAATTCCACCGAGGATACTACCCGGATACAGTTTATCTGAGCCCTTATCATATAATCCCTTTTTGGCTTCTTAAATACTGATTTAAGCAAGAAGATTGCTCCTTTTCTCTAAGACAAACCCTTTGCCATATGCTCGAAATGATCGATCACCAAAGATAAGCCCTGAAACTTGGCAAGGAGGAAAATAACATTGGAATTATGATCCATTTCTCATTTTGATATAGGTAATGCCTTAATTTCCTCCTACAGCAGAGTTCAGACTGAGGTCAGCAAAGGCCACTAAATTTCCATACATTGTGAATTAAGGGCATGTCATATAAAATGAACTAATTGGAGGATGATGGCTAATTTGCTCGTAGTATATAGGAATTCCTTTTATGTAGGCTTGAAAGGTTTATCCCAATATTGGATTGAATGGTTTTAACATCACCAGCTAGAGAGTTGGAATGTTTGCAAACAAAGTTGTGATGTTTTTGATCTGGGTCAGAGGATCAGCATCGGCAACTGGAATGAGGTAGTCAGGTACTAGCCCAAAAGAAGAAGCACTTCTTTAGAGCAAAGTTCGGGGCTAAAATATATCAACAGGCAAAGAGACATTCAGAACAGACTTACCAGAAATAAGATTAGCTCCAACTTGTTTAATCACAAACATCAATGATTTTTTCTGACTTTATATGACCTCTCTATTGATAAAGACCAGCTCTTTATTTTAGTTCACTTTGAATTCTTTCTTTTTCAACAGCTCAGACAAAATATATGAAGGAATGTAGTTGTCGTATGTCTTGGCTATTGATTGGTCAAATTTAGATCTGAGGTAGTAACGAGTATGGAGGTTATTGATGACTAACCTTACGTAATCAAGAGCAGGAATGCAAGTTGGCTTGATAAGCTTTAGCTTGAAAAATAGAGATTCCATATCCAATTCAACATCTTTCGGTATGCAGTTTTCGAGGGAATCAGCTGTTCCCATATTGTCAGCCTATTGACACTTCTTAATCGGAAGCAGATTATCACTTGGGGCTTGTTAATAGTTTTTTAAGAAAGGCTCTTTTTCTGACTTCAATAAAAGTTTCTTTCTCTGATGAACTAACATAGGGAGGTTCTTTTGCATATTTGATAGCTTGAAGTTATTCTCAAAATATCTAGCTTATTTGAACCACTTTATGAGAAATTGAGAGGAGTCTTGAATAGTATAAAAGTTTTTCCCATCGAAGCTACAGTCAACAAAAATCCTAATTCCATTGTAGCAGCGATATAATTTAACTGTTGAGCCAACGCTACAAATTAGCTTGTTATCCTTTTTGCCATTATTAATTGTTTCTTCAGTGATTTATGCAGTATTTTTAGAGCAAAAGACAGTTACCTTAGTTAGGGTTCCCCTCTCTAGCTCGAAAAAGCTCTCTTTTTTGAAAATTCTGAAGATCTCAAAGATATTTTATTCCAGCTAAACGATATTTTCTGATATTATTGAAGGGCACCATTATTGCTGATGAAGATAGTAGTTGGTGATTGAACAAAGGTCAAGAGTTGATTTTACGAAGAGGTTGATGTGAATTCTAGACTGTGTCTTTGAGATGAACATGCACATATTTTAGCTTTAATCTACGATGCTGTAGCCTTCTCCGAATTATTTCTGAACCATTTTCTCAATGTTACTCATTTCCTCATTGTCAATGTATGATTTATCCTTTGAGTCTCGTATGCTCTTGTAAAGTTAGCCCTCTTCTCGGCTGCTTACGTTTTTAACTACGATTTCATTAGGATTTTTTTGTGGAAGGGTCTGAATGGACTCGATTACGACTGGAAACTTTTTCCCTTACTTTCCATCCTCTATTTTGCTTTCAAGATGTCTATAAAACTATTGGAATATCTAGGTGGCCATAAACTTAATCGAAACTGCTAATTTTTATTTCTGGAAAAGGTCAAAAGTCTTCTTGCTCTTGCGGATGTTGCCAAGACTCAAATTTTCTAATTTGTATTTGATCACAAGTTTTTCAGTAGACAAGGTCAGCTATTTGATATTGACAAATGCTTTAGCTTCTTTCCAACCCTCAAGGAAGCCATTGAACTTTATCTTACATTAACGCTCTAAACTTTTCTTTTATACGAGAAGAGTTCTAACTAGTGTTGTGAATATAATCACCAAACTTTTGCAGTCTAAATGTGCTATTTCTCTTGCTTATGCTGATTGCTAATCGTAAAATTATGATGAGTTGAAGGGTTGCTTATTAATCCTTGAAGCAATATATAAAAGTTTCCCTCGCGTTTAGTGGGGTATTTCTTCCTCTCGAACTCGAAATATTGCATTCATTTAATCAAATTAAGACCACAAGCTGTTATCCATCAGATTCTGTCCTCGAAACTAAATTTTATAAAGTATATAGGTTTTAAGTCTGGAAGATATTTGAGTTCTCTCGTCTATCTGGTAAATATGGTTTAAAAAGCTGTATAGGGAAGGTTTCTCCTAAAATTATCGAGGTTGATAAGGTGTTGATTGACTTAATAATCATTTACATATATATTAATTGATGGGATTCGAATAGGTAGTACCCCCTGTTCCCGACCGCGTGGCTGAACTGCACATGCTCAACAAACTCGAAAAATCATGGCTGGATCAACCCTACAATAAATACTATATCCAGGAAGATGTGCGAAGACCCAAAATGGTCTACAATACCTACAACATGCAAGTAGATGTTTCTTAAGTAAGACAAGAGGCAAATTCCTTGCTAACTGCATTTTGTTCAGTCTCTTCACGATTCCTCTGGCATATGCTACTCGAAGATTTTATGTCTATAGTGGTTGGGGACTCTCAAGAGTACCTTTTGTCAAGAAGTACAAATATTTTTACTTAGTATGACCTATTTCACTCATGACAGAACTCCTGTTTTTGAAAGAACAAAGGCTGCAAACAAAACTTTTGTTGGTGTTTGGTTCGTCTCGACCCTTATGATGAGTATCGTATTCACCAACTGGAGTTACAGAAACGACGAGAACTACGACCTCTTCTCAAAAACCGAGAAAATGCTCTGATAATCAGCAATCATCAAAAATTGACTTCTATCAATCATACCTTAATTATATCTAAATCAGCTTTTATCACTTTTTCGGCGTCCAGTAAAATAATCGGTGATCTTTTCAGACCTCTTTCTTTGAATCCTTGAATTCTTCTATGGTTAAGGTTGTTTATCCGGACTCTTAGGTTTAGGAACTTCTTTTACTTCTTCTTCAGCGTATTACTTTTGAGGATTAATTGATTTTTTAAAAGTCTACACTAACTCCTGATGATTAAAAGACTATTTCTGAGTCTTTGACTTGGAATGAGGGTGTTTGGATTCCTTTTTTCCTTTAGGCTTTTTTTCTTTGGAACTGGAAACTGGTGATTATTTTATTTAAATTGGCCTGTTTCTCGCCCCTTCAATGATTATGAAAGGATCAACAAACTAGTCATTCTTCTTCTTTTCTTTCATTGTTGGAATTTCATTCTTAGGTAGAGCCATCTGAGCCAATCTCTCTTTCATCTCAGCACAAAGAGATTAAAAAGTAGCCTTGTTTTCTTCTTTTTCTTTAGCAACTATTTATTTTTGTTCTTTTGCCACTTTTGGATCCGACTACTTTTTATTTTCAGCAGTTTTTATTTTCGGCTTCGACTCTTTTGACTTTTTTGATGGCTGTTACTGCAGTTTTTTTGATTCTATTTTTTGTTGGCTGAGTTATTTTTATCCTGATTTTGCTTTTTAAATTTAAGTAGGTTAAATGTTTGGAATTGGAAGGTCGATAAGTGTTATGGGAGGTATCGTAGCTTATGGTTTTTCAATAAATGCTAATTTTTAAGGAGGTTTCTCAACCTACATGACAAAATTTTCAGGATTTTTCTGAACATTCTCAAGCTATCTATCTTTTTTAGTTTTTTTCAGTTTGAATTTTTTTTCATACTTGACATGATATGAAGTTAAAAATTATTAAATTTTTTAAAGATAGTTATTCTTCTCATCCCCAGTTTTTTTCCTTATTCTATTTTTGAATTCAAGGATAGCCTTTCCATACTTTTCTTAAATTTACTTTTCTTCGCTTTACTTGGCGAGTATTTGCACTAATTTCGAAACTCCCTAACAGAACAGATTAAATGTGGTAATGGATTAAAGTTATTTTGAGTTGTCCTTATTCGTAACATCTTTTTTGGCCTAGTCTTCCATTTCTCCTTTCTATTGATTCTTTGGTACCTTTTCTTTATCAACTTTGACTTCACTAGCTTTGTTGGCTTTCATCATTTTTTTACAAAGAGCAGTGAGACTATCTTTGTTTCTCTGCTCATAGAAAATTTAGAATACTTTCCTCATGAACTGTATCTTCATGATATGATGCACGATTAACCGGTTGTAAAAATCCATTAGTAGTTCATTCTTTTCTGCAGCTATCCGATCACAATAAGTATTGATTAGAGTAAACTCATCATTTTTGAATGTATAGTATTCTTTTACAAGTTCATTTGCTTTAGAAGGAAAATTAGTAAAAACTATGGCTAAGTGAGCACAATACAACATTGGTAAAACGACACTTCGTCTGTATTTTTGTTTTTTAAACTGATATTTTGGCAATTAGAGGATCACTCGAATAACCTCATTGAAAATCTTCGTTGATTTTATCACCAGTTCTTGGAAAGAATGAGTGTAAAGAGTGTCTTGTATAAGATTCAGAGGATGTTTGAACAGCTTATTTTATACGATATGATCAACCAGTTTGTTGTGAATATATCCTGCCAAGTCAAGGGTCAATGTTTTTGATGGCTTTTTCTTTTTCTCCTGGCTTCCTGATCGGCTCCTCTGAGATTTGCTCTCAATCTAATTATCAGAAATTCTAGATTTGGGTTCTTCATGGGGCTAAACATCTTCATTGATGAGATTATTTGCATCCTAAGGAGCTTTTTCTTCCTTTTCGATCAAAGGATTAACTTGAGTTTTTCTATCATGGTTTGTAAAGATATTAGTGAAGGTGCTTTGTATTTTTTGAACATCCTATTCATTTATTATGAGATTTGGTTCAAGAAGTTTGTATCGAGGATTATTTGTCAAAAATTATCCGTTTCCAAATAACTATATCAAAAACTTAACTTAACTACTGAAGAATTAAGCCTATCTCATTTTCTTTGATCTTTCGACTCCATTAGAACATTTTATCGACTCACAAAGAGCACTAATCATTTTTTGTATTTTCCATTCAACATTTCGACTCAAAAGAACATAGATCTACACGACAATATCTTATAAAAGATGGGCTACATGGTCACTGCCAGAGTAAGTTGTAATGTCCTGGATAAGGCCCCTTGCCTCGTCAATCACCTCTACGAGCTAGTTGATAGTTTTCGAAGGTTTATGAATGATCTTGGAATTGTTTGATTATTCATCAAGCTCTATCACCACAGGAGTATCTTGGGGCTTGTCTGTTTTTGTATCTTTGATCATCGTATTCCAAACCAATTTCAGTTTGATTTCACTCCATCTGATATACCGAATTCTCACGTCACTGGTTGGCTGTTTGGACATTCCAACCTGTATTCTTTTCATGCCTTCGATGTATTTTTTTTATAATTATTTGCTCTCTTTTGTTACTAACCCATTCAGCTCAATTTATTTTTGAATCATCAAATATTATCTCTCTTTTATTTTCAACAAGTTCAGAAGCTAGAGATTGGCCATTGCCCTGTTAATGGTTTCCTTGAAGTTCGGAAAAGTTTAGTTGACAAAATGAATTATTTTCTTTGTGAGGTAAAATTTATTTTTAAACAGTTCGAATGGCTTGTTCAGGATCGAATCAAAGTAATAGAATGATTTAGTGCAGTTAACTCTTATTAAGCTTTACCAAGCTTCTTCCTTTTACAAATTAAGCAGTAAGTAGTCCAAGTAAAAATTTGCATCTTTTTATATATCTTCAAGCCATTGTTACTTAGATTGGGCAAGTTCAGGTTGATCAAATTGAGTTTCAAAAAATTTGCCAATAACGAACATACTTTAAACATAAAATGAGTGAGTCTTCCTCAAAGATCCACAACACTCACAAATTGATTTTTAACCTTTCACAATCGCTAAGAATTCATCTTTTTCTATCATCGTTTAGTCTCCATTCATAAAAGCGTTGAATGTTTGTCCAAAAACCTTAAATTTCCAGCATAGCTTATAGACTTCGTCTTTCTTTTCAAGGTACAGTTTATAGCATTTTTTGAATACTTTGAGGGCTTCATTCTCCAGTTAAATGACCTTCTCTTAGAACATTTCATAGTAAGCTCTTAGGAGATACATGAAATAGCCCACAGCTTCTTCAATTTTGCGAGGTGTAAATTATTTTTCTTTCTCTTGGCAAAAATAAATATCATGCAAGATATCAAAAAATATCCTTTCTCTGATATCAGAAATTTATCTTTATTCGACGGCAATGACCTGTTCCACTGCTTAAGGTACCATTTATGATTCTTATGAACATTTTTTATGCATCTTTTTGCTTTTCTTATTTTATTTTTAGTCCTTTTCAATCACGAAAAGTGGACTGTTGTAAATATAGTCGAGGTTCTTTAAAATAAGATGTTGGTAGTATCGCTTCTTAACATTAACAGAAGGCAAAAATTCAGCTTTGTTCTTTTTATATTTCACCAGATCATCAAACATGCAGATACACTTCGGAATGATGATGTATTTGGCTCCTTATGGTTAACTCTTTGTGAGAACATTGAATATCAGGAAAGCTATTTTGATGGAACAGTCATTATCCTCAGGAAGGTTCAACAAGTATATTCTTATAAGATAAAGCAAACTTTTATAGAGAAGTTCCTTGTTGATGTATGAATCTCCTTTAAAGGTTGACGAGTCAGAGAATTTGTTGTAAAGCTCTTGAATAACTTGTTTTAGATTGATAATATCACATAACAAAGCTAAAAGGCGACAGTTGAACTATTTTGCTGATTAAAGCTCTATCTTTTTAAAGAATAGCTCACATATTTTGACGAAAGCTAAGAGATATTTTTCTCCAGTCATCTCATCAATCATCTAAACTGACTTACTTTTTATTTGCTCAGGGTGACAATTGAAAACTCTTAGCAAAGGTAGAACTGCTAATATCTCAGTATCTTTTTTATATATCTCATCTACACTATTTTTTTCTTCCTTCTCACTCTGTATGTTCATAATGCTCGATCTTTTCAATGATTTTTTCTGATATTTTTCAATCTATTTGTCAATGTAGTTGACTGCTTTTCGATGGATTTCTGATAAATTTAATGAAGAGTCAGCCTTTTTCTACTATTTTTCTTTAAAAATAATGAATAGATCTCGGTAAAAGGCTATTTCAGATGGATTAATCATTTAATATTGGGAATTTATTTTTACGAATGATAGGCACAGAAAAGATAGTATTTTAAGGTCAGCTAGTTACAGATCACTAGATAATGTTTTATGAATTTATAGTGTAGAAGGTAAGAATAATTCTTTGATAAGGGATAAAACCCTTTCCTTCTTGATGCATTGATGGTCTTTGAAATTTTTCGATTTTGGTTCCTTATCAACAATATGCTCAAGTTTTTCTAATAAAAGCTCCATGAATTTTGTTTATTTTCTATCCGAGAAAAAACCCTATCCTTTTTCAAGCACTTTAAGAATATTCTTTTCAAGGCTTTGTCGTATCGGCAAGCAGTTTAATATAATTTATTTTTGTTCTGCCAGATAACTCTCATCCATCAACTCTTCCGTCAGCTTTTCAACCATTTAAATAATATTGTAATAGCTAACTTTGTTATTTTACGGAACTCTCAAGATTAAGGGAATATATGAACTCAGCTATTTCTGGTATGCTATTAATTCCATTTTCTTAACTTTTAGAGGTTTCTTCTATTTTGAAACGTTTTTTTCGTCAGAGCTCTGTCCTTCCATTGCTGAATAAGAGGCTTATATCTAGTCTTATTAATTCTCCTCCTTCGTCTTTGGAATTTCTTCTTTCATGATATCTCCAAGAATATTGTTGAAATATTATTCTCCAAAAAATTTCAAATTATTAAGGCTTTCTTTTGCATAATGATATTTTGCAAACTGTTCTTTGTAATATTCATGCAGTGAGGTAAATATAGACTTAGTCTGAGCAGCAATGGCTTTTTTGGGATCTTTACTGCTCACTGATGGAAGACGGGTAAGCTATTCTAATGGATTAAATTGTTTCTTTGTCTTCTTCTTCAAATAACGATATTTGAGTAACTAATGAGCAGCATCACTAATCATTTTTCCCCAATCAGGATCTTCTTCCCCTTCAGCAATTATTTTTTCTTTTTATTCACTTTTTTCTGAGAAAACAAATTATACCCTCGTAGTATGAACATCAAATTATTTCAAAAATCTGCACCAATCCTTGTTATTGTCATCAAATTTTCTATGAAAGTATTTTTTCTTGTTGAAACCTCGGTTACTTTGACATTTCAATAATACATATGTAATCGTGAGGAGAGTTTACCAGCAACTATATTTGAGAAAAATTTAATCTTTGTTATTTAAGTTCAAAAACATCGTTATCTTTGCTATAGTTTTTCTTTCTTCATCTGATTTCTTCAGCTCCTCCAGTAACTTGTTATGTTCATTACTGTGTCTTCTGCTTAAGTAAGTCGATTTTTCAGCTAATAATTGATCGATTTTATCTTTGTTGCTCATTAAATCATCAAGGTCTTTTATAAGATCTACTTTTTTCTCTCTTTCATAGAGATCCTTGAGCTTCAAAAGTAATTTTTAGCGCCAAATAGACGGACTAAGTTTTATTGCCTTTTTCAACAAATAGACAAGCTCATCGGATAAATGCAAACCTTCAGCAATGAGGACCATCTTTAAAAGCAGAGTAAACTCTTATTCAGGTCTTTCTTACTGAACTTTAGAATTGGCCTCGCCTTTCATGGAGACTTCCATTCTTTTCTATAGTATTTGCAGTGCCTGCCAATAGAACCCAAGGGCTGCTTTTAATTCTACTTGTGCTTCTTGAACTTAGGCCAAAGACATATAGATGGAAAATTTAAGGTTGTCAAGATCTGCATCATGGATATAAGGGTGTTGAAGTATTTCTAAGAGTGAGGTGGTTCCCTCATCAAACTTCGTTTGCTTAAGGAGGTTGATTCCTTCCGAATATTTACGGTGTAGGGATGTTAGAATTTTTTCTTGAGGCTCAGAGCAATTTGCCTACTCAATCATCTATAATTTTATAGTATAAATATGCAAGATATGTGATAAATGCTGGACTATCAGAAAACTCACCAGACAAGCATATTAATGACTCTTTCAGACTTAATTCGTTAAAAAATAGTTGTTGGTCGTCGGAATTACAAAGATGTAGCTACTTAGAAAAATGAAATTAGAGCGCTATTTGCTTGACAGACTAGTTAATCTTATATACATTTTTTTGAAGCAACATGGCTGAAGCTACCAACAACGAGCAACTCAACCTCAAGGTGAAGAGCCAGGTAAGCAATTCTATACACAGGACGGCGAGGAGGTCTTCTTCAAGATCAAGAGCACTACCCAGCTGAAGAAGCTGATGGATGCCTACTGCCAGAGACAAAGCGTAAAAGTGTGCAAATACAGCTGAACGTGAACAATGTGAGATTCCTCTTCGACGGCGAGAGACTCCATGAACACACCACCCCCAAGGACCTCAACATGGAGAACGGTGACGAGATCGATGTGGTGATCGAGCAAGTTGGCGGCCAGGTCAAATGATTCACTTCCCCTTGAAACATCGATAATCCTACCCTCTATCATGACCCACATTCAACACAAAGGACAATCACTCCTGGTCCATCGGCTCGATGTCTTGATTAACTGAACCATTTGGCTCAGACATCACTGCATTTGGGCCTTGTTGTTCTGGCTGTCTTTGGTGGACAACATTCAAATCATTGGGAAGAGAGTGACTTTCATCTTAGATCTAAACTTGGTTTCCAGACTAATTGTTCCCATCCTCTACTTCCAGTTGTTAGTTTTCATCATATTCGTTAGCAATCGATTCGACTGGCTCATTTTCATTCTCGTCTGAGCTGCTTTCATTCTGAGGAGCTTGTCTTGAACTATTTCCAGATGACTGATGCTCATCGCCTTAGTTTTAGTTGTCATTCTCTATTTACATCTGGTTTTCTCTGGAGACTGATACATGCTAATGTTAGTTGATACCACTGTTTTCGACTGACTCCCCATTTCCATCTCGATGCTCTGACATTCCCTATCTGAATGTTTTTTCTTTTCTAGGGGCTGGCTCTTAAGGCAGGTTATTGTTGCTGGGAGCAGACATGAGATGCTTTGAATAGAGAATCTTCTTTTTTTTGTAGATTCTTTGCATGAAGTTTGGCAACTCTGCTATTCTTTTTCCCTTGAACAGCCCATTTTAGGGGATAAGTTCTTCCTAACTAACATTAATGCTGATTTTATGTTGCTATTGATTGCCAACTGTAGTGCTTAAAGTGACAACAACTGCCTCCTTCGTGTTACATTTAAGGCATTTACACTCTTTCAAACAACAAAAGCAGTGTTAAATAGTCGCATGCTCCATAGCATCTGCTTAATTTTTGGGGAGAAGTTGTTCACTTTTATCAGGATAACATCTGATTATACAGGGATAGCAATGAGTTCGTTTGCATGTGTTGCAAGTCTTGGACCTTGAAGTTTTGACTATTAATTCGCAAATGTGGCAAGTCTTCATTGTATTGGAGGCCGCTAAAGATTCACTTTGTATTTATAATTAAACATACTCAAGCCTTTCACTGTCCTTTCAACACCACAGATAAATATGTGCTAAGAATAAGATGATTATTCGTTTCGATATATCATCAATCATTTTTATCTTAACCCTCACTTCCTATATATAAATCTTCTTCGTTGAGCTATTCGAATAGTTCGTTTTCAGGTTCTGTGGGGTTATGCTCTTTCAGAGTTGATGGAACGACATTGCCCGACTGATATTTCCCAGTCTGCTTAGTGCTCAGTTTCTTTTTCTCTGATTGTGCGTATTTTTTGAGCTATGCTAGTTTGGCTTCCAAGTTTCTACGATTCTCAATTGCTCCCATTCTCTCCAAAGCCTACATTGTGATATTTTTCCCATACAAGAGTCTCATCGCAGCTACATAAAGATTTATTGCTTCACTTCTGCTCACCATCACATCCCCAATCCCAAAGGCTATTCTCATAAATTTCAAAAAAGTCTCGTATTAATTGGGATCGAGATGCACTCTGCTATTTACGAGAAGAACTGCTACCCTTCTCGTTTGACCCATGTCGAGAAATTTAATGACAATTTAGAGTTAGCAAGCCAAAAACGATTCTAATTTTCTGAGGGTCGAGATCATAATTCCCTCTAAATATATCTTATACTTGGGTCTTCCAAAATCCAGATTTAATGGTGGTAATTATGAATCGATTTTACTTGTGACTCCAAATCCTCTTTTGATGAATGTTTATGCAATTTTTCTCCTTGCTTCATATTTTTCCATCTCAGTTGGATTGATCGATTTTTTCCTTGTTTAGCTTTCATTAAACTTAAAGTAAGCTTCTTGAGATGTTGTCTGGTTCAGCTGAGAAGGTTCATTTTTCAGCTCAACATTTCCCACAGATTCAGCTCTCGGCTTGCTCACGATTGGAAGCTTGTCAATATTATTTTGGAGCATTTCAATAGCTGCCAGAACGCTCTCTTTGTTTTTTAGGTAGACTTAGTTCGAAACTGCTGCTATATTGGCCGCTATCTAGTGATAAACCGATACTTTTCGGCCTGGAAACAAAGCCCTATCGAATGTGGTTGAGTGATTTTAAAAAACCTTGCTTGTAGATTCATGAATCTAGGGCTCGGAGATAT
>Ga0100380_10001327_pt1 | contig 26885 bp, 28 predicted proteins | sample CryGeymeta201504_FD_80417 | JGI IMG/M metagenome (GOLD analysis project Ga0100380, IMG submission 80417) | Groundwater microbial communities from Crystal Geyser aquifers in Utah, USA - Crystal Geyser metaG 2015-04 | ecosystem: Environmental > Aquatic > Deep subsurface > Groundwater | place... | reverse complement strand
TGCGTTGTTTCCAAATCATGCCCAAAAGGTAATCCATACTTACTCGGTTATATTCTTTAAACACGGGTCCTGTTTCCTGAACCAAAACCGGCTGGCCATTGATCATCTTTTCTACCCAAAATTTGTCTTCCGTATCAATGCGAAAATGATTATACCCTAAGGAAACATGGGCAAATGCCAAAGAGACCGTTTCTTTTTTTGTTTCACTCCAAAACACATATCTACCTCCTCCTTGAAATCCATGTCCTTTGACGGCACCTTGTTCCGAGTATTCCAATTTACCCGAATAATATTCTGGAGAAAGATAGAGGTGAAGTTTCGGGCGGATTGGCACTATCACATCCAGCTTCATGCCTTTGTTAAAGATATGAGGAATAGATAAACCAAGCATTAATCGAGGCGGCTTAGACGTCGAATCTGACTGACCATTCGCGGTAAAAGAGCTAAAAACTAAAGCACAGAAAAATAGTGTTAAAGCATGTTTATACCTCATCCAACAGGAATTTTGCTCAATAAGTTAAGGGATCCATTCACCAATTCATATTGATAGAAACCGTCTTCCGCAATAACAAAAAGACGATTGGCTACCGGAATTACGTCCAAAGCCTTTTCCATAGGATAGGTGGATAGATGTTTAATTGTATTCGGATTCTTCACATCAAAATGCTGCAAGCCTTCGTCGCAAACATAGAGGTTTAAATTTGGATCGATGCCCAACCCTCTTGGAGAAGTCATAGGCCGCGTTGCAATTCGATTTGGTTGAGCAGGGTTGCTAATGTCTAAAATTTCCAGTTGGTTGATTCCACGAAAACACCGGCCATTGGTGGCGTTTCTTAATGTCACATAGGCATAATCATCATTGGCCACAACAGGATCGCAGGATACTATATGAGTATATACCCCAACTCGAAGCGGTGCTGAGGCACTACTAATATCATAAATAAACATACCGGATTGAGAGCCTATAAAAAGGAAGTTTCCCTTCGGAAAGAGCGTTTCAATATCATTTCCTATTGGCGTTTCTGATAGCTGAGTAGGGTTTCCTGGGGTGGATATATCAAAGGCCTTTAAGGAATTGGTGTTCACTGTATACAGGACATTACCACTAATGGCAAAACGTGCAGTTGAGCCACCTGTTCCGCCAGCACCTGGAGTTTCGCTACTGCCAGAATTTATGCCCGCCGAATCAAGTGAACCTGATTTTTCACAGGAACAAGCAAAGATTATAAGTATAAGATAGAGGCTAAATTTTTTCATTTCCAAGCGATTATGATGGTGTTTTCCGGACGGTTTTCCGCACTGTATTTCGATGGCATCGTAATATAATCTGGCGGAAGAAGTTCGGGGAAGACATTGGCTTTCCGACTAAGCACCTGAATGTCGTTGAGGTCAGCGATCGACAAGCTGATGAGGTCAACCGCATTGTCGGCATACAAAACTTGATTTTTAACGGCTAAATCCACGCACCCCGGTATGGCAATAAAGGACTTGTTCACCGGGTTTTTTGGGTCTGAATTATCTAGAATATGGATGCCCTCATATTTCTCAGTGATCAGAATATACTGATTATAATGATAGATTTTACCTGGATTCATGAGCGCCTTAGCGTCCATTACCTTCACGGATTGCTCCAAGTCACTGCGTTTCATTAATACAGGGGAATAGGTCGAGCTTCCTTGCCCAACAGGTTCCACTGAACTGCCCCAGTCGCAAGCGCTCATAAAGAGACAGCTAAGAGCGAGGCAGAATAAAGGGAAAACGGATTTTCTCATGATGAAATTTACATGCAAAATCACGTAAATCCGAATGAAATATTTGCTCGTCCTAATCTTTCGACGAAAATTGGTCGGAAAGCAACTGGTCTAATTCCCTAATATCTCCCTGCTTTCTGCTATTTTTGCCTTAGCAATGAAAATAGTAGATCACATTAAAGACGCTAAAGGAACCTTGTTTTCCTTTGAGATATTACCGCCATTAAAGGGGAATAGCATTGAATCTTTGTATACAGGAATTGATCCGTTGATGGATTTCGACCCTAAGTTTATTGATGTCACCTACCATCGTGAAGAGTATGTCTTGCGCGAACGTCCAGATGGCGGCTTTGATAAAGTTGCCACAAGAAAGCGCCCAGGAACGGTTGGAATATGTGCAGCCATCATGAACAAATACCATGTTGATGCTGTCCCACATTTAATTTGTGGTGGCTTTAGCAAGGAAGAAACGGAAAATGCCTTGATCGATTTGGCGTTTTTAGGCATTGATAATGTCCTTGCGCTACGTGGAGATAACCTGAAAGGCGATGCGATGTTCAAGCCAGAGGAAGAAGGAAACGAAAATGCACTTGACCTCGTAAATCAAGTCCGCGAAATGAACCATGGTATTTATATCGATCAAGAATTGAAAAATGCCACACCCACCGACTTTTGCATTGGAGTTGCGGGCTACCCAGAGAAGCACCAAGACGCACCGAACCTACGTTCAGACATCAGCTTCCTGAAGAAGAAAGTAGAGGCCGGAGCTGAATTTTTGGTGACCCAAATGTTCTTCGATAACAAGAAATATTTTGAATTCGTTCAGCTTTGTCGCGAGAACGATATCCATATTCCAATCATTCCTGGTTTGAAGCCTTTTGCAACGCAGAAGCAATTATTTGCCCTGCCGAAAATATTCCATATCGACCTTCCGGATGACTTAGTGAATGAAGTAGAAAAAGCCAAAAACAACCAGCAAATCAAACAAATTGGCATTGACTGGTGCATCCAGCAAAGCAAAGAATTGAAGGAAGCCGGAGTTCCGGTTCTCCATTATTATACCATGGGTAAATCAGAAGCTACCTATGCCGTTGCCAAAGAAGTTTTCTAGCGTATGAAAGGGCTCGTGCTTAAATCGACCGGTTCATGGTACCAAATTCTTGGAGAAGATGGAACGGAATACCGAGGCAGAGCACGAGGGAAACTACGCTTGGATGATATAAAAAGCACCAACCCTATTGCTGTAGGCGACGAAGTGCTTTTTGATAAAGAACCGAATAGTCAAGAAGAGGATTTGGTAAATATCCATAAGATCCTAGACCGCAGGAACTATATCATCCGCAAGTCAAATAACCTCTCTAAGCAAACCCAGATCATTGCAGCGAATATGGATATGGTTGCCCTTGTGGTTACTATGGCAACGCCTGCCACCTCAACTGGTTTTATTGATCGGTTTCTTCTGACTGCTGAGGCCTATCATATTCCGGCCCTTATCGTTTTCAATAAGATTGATATCTACGGTGAACTCGAATGTGCGCTTCTGCAGGAATACGAGCGCATCTATGAAAAAATTGGCTACGAGTGTATTCAGGTTTCCGCAACACGTGGGACCAATATGAGTGAACTTCGAGAAAAACTTGCAAATCGAACCACCCTATTTTCTGGTCATTCGGGCGTTGGGAAATCCACACTCCTGAATGCGCTTGATGGACAGATTTCGCAGAAGACAGGAGAAATTTCTACCTTTTCGAATAAGGGAAAACATACCACCACCTTTGCTGAAATGTTCTTGGCTGACCATAAAAGCCGTTTGATTGATACCCCTGGAATCAAAGACTTTGGAGTAGTGAATGTTGAAAAGCAGGAACTCAGTCATTATTTCCCCGAAATGCGTGGCCTGCTAAGTAGCTGCAAATTCAATAATTGCCTTCACTTGGAAGAACCAGGATGTGCTATTCTTGCCGCTGTAGAATCAGAAGAAATCGAACCTACACGCTACTACAGTTATTTGAGTGTGTTAAACAACGAAGACATCCATCATTAATGCGATTAGTGATTCAACGTGTTTCTGAAGCTTCCCTAACCGCCAATGGTGAAGACCGAGGCAGCATGGGTGCCGGTTTAGTTGTTTTACTCGGTATTGAAGAGGCCGACACCAAAGAAGATGCCGAATGGCTAGTAAACAAACTCCTCAACATGCGCATCTTTAGCGATGAAGAAGGAAAGATGAATTTGTCTTTATTGGATATCGATGGATCGCTTATGCTGGTAAGTCAATTCACCCTGCACGCCAGCACCAAAAAAGGTAATCGCCCAAGCTTCATCAAAGCAGCCCGCCCAGAGCAAGCAATCCCTCTCTATGAACACTTCATTGCCCTAACCCAAAACCTCTCACCCAAAACCCCTTTACTAACCGGTGTTTTCGGTGCCGACATGAAAATCAGCTTGATCAATGATGGACCGGTGACGATAACGGTTGATTCAAAAAATCGGGAGTAAAGACTTGGCGAAAAGTATTAAAACTGATAGGAAACTCCTAAACGTCCACTGATATAATATCGAGTTACTGCACCACTGAACCAGCTATAACTGGTCGTTTTATCATTTGATTTCGCGCTTCGGTGATTGCTTTTTCCCAAACCGCCATAAAATGGTTCATATAACAATGTCAAGTTCACTGAACAAGCATGTGTTATGGAATACGAGCCTTTACTAAAAACACCCAGCTTAAGTGCATGAACCGACCATCTTGTATACGAAACATACTCCCGCTCATACACTTCATTGATTTTTAGTTTGGAATAGTTATACCCGAGGTCCAATCCTCCAATGAGCTTGAATTTGCTCGTTTCATTTCCAATTAATTGCCAGCCAGCTTGATAGGTAAATCCATAACTAAATTGCCGAATGTCATCGTAATTATCCCTGGTGTATATTTCTCTACCCAATGAGTCATAAGAAGGGTTAAGGTCCGCACTGGAAGACTTGTTTAAGCGGGTCAAGACAAATTCTTGGTAAAATTTCTTCTTCTGCCTACTCACCCCAAATTGAAGTCCATTTGATGACAAGCGTGCTCCATTGCTTTGGGTAATATTGAAGCGGTAAAAATCATAGTTCGCTCCTAAATAAGCATTAAATGCCCAATTTGGCTTTATGTCTTGAGCCTTAGCATTGTTCGAGATCATAAGCAGTAGAAATAGAACGGTGGTTATTAGCGCTAATTTCATGAGCCAACAATTTAGATTAAATCAAATCTAAGCAAAATATCGCTCTTTTGCTTGTGGTGAAATACGCAGTAATTGGTAAGGGGCCTGACAGAACTGAAAATACGATATTCAGGACCGGTTAGGGGTTCTGGGTTACCGGTTATGGCAGCTCAAACTTAACCCTTTCCCTTCGACAGGCGGTGAGATTGGTGTAAATCCTGAACCTACATTTGGCCGCTCAGGGACCAGTGAACTGAACCTAAACCTTATCCTTATCCTCAAAAACCAACTGCATAAACTTCAAATCCAGCCAGCTATCAAACTTGTATCCTACTTCTTTAATATGCCCCACTTCTAGGAACCCAAAGCGCTCATGAAAACGAATACTCCCTTCATTAGCCGCATCAACTCCTGCTATCATGGTATGATACCCTTCTTCCTTAGCTAAGGAGATCAACTCGCTCAAGAGCGTCTTTCCAATACCTTCTCCACGATGTTCGTGATGGATATAAATCGAATGCTCTACACTGAATTGATAGGCCGCTTTTGGTCGGAATATGCCATAGGTACCAAAGCCGACTAGTTTCCCATTTTGCTCCACCACCAGAATGGGCATCTTCTCTAACCGCTTTTGATGAAACCAATTGAGTTGGAATTCATAGCTGCGTTCTTCATAGTCATAGAGCGCTGTTGAGTGCATTATTTCATCGTTCACTATTTCTAGAATAGCAGTAATATCTTGCTCAATGGCTTGACGGATTATTGAGGTCATTTAATTTCTCGACGGCTAGTAAATTCAAAAATAGCTAAGAGTTTCACTTTCCATCCATTTCATAAATCAGAAAAAAACATCACCCTATACCCTAACCCAAAACCTCTCACCCAAAACCCTTTCCTCTACCAAGTATCTATCGGGTTCAAATAAAACATCTTCTTCCACCCTTGCGGACTATCATCCGCTCTCCAAGGATACGGAACAAGGGTTGCGATAGTATAGTGTAAATGGGGCGGTTTTCCGGCAGCATTTCCGGAGGCGCCAACTTGGCCGAGCTCCTCACCTCGACTCAAATAAGTCCAACTGGATGTTTCAATGCTGTCGAGGTGGGCGTAATAATGGAAGCGCCATTTCGGACCAAGAACCAAAACCACATTTCCGCCCATGGCTATTTCTCCGGTATAGACCACAATTCCCCCCGTAGCCGAGAGAACGGCCGTTCCTTTTTTGGCAAATACATCCACGCCCTTATGGGTTCCGGAACGACCCCAGGGATAATACCAGAAAGATTCGGGATGATAGTCTTTGGATGTAGCTCCTTTCACTGGCATCATACAATCCTGAGGAATGAGATAGCCGATGAGCAGCACCACACCAATTACCAAAGAAATTCGCTTGAGAATACGTTTCATTTTATTCGGTCAAAAGAAGGACTACACTATTTAGTTGATACGAATTGATCCACTAAATTAATGCTTCCTCTAATACGAATAGTAAGTCTTCATTCGCATAAGCATGTTAAAATTGACTAGAATTTATATTTGTAGCCGAAGCGGAAAACTTGTGTTTCGTAATAATCGCTGCTAGTATAATAGAAATCAGCGCCATTGATTTGTTTGCGAATAACCAAAGTATTCAAGATATCGCTGGCATTCAAGAAGAGCTGTCCTTTTCCTTTTTGGATATCTTTATTAATGCCCAGATTCATGCTAAACCGAGCCTGAATTTTCCCTTGAGGAATGATGTCTGGCGCCAAGTAAATCATGGTGAGTTGGGTATTCAATGACTTGGTAAAATGCGCCATGATATTCCATTTCACATTTCCAGAAATTACCTGCCGCCGCTCAATTTGTAAGGTGCTCGCTTTTGGATACAGCAATAAGACCTCAAAGGCTTCAATCACATTCGAATAGATGTTTACATTGACATTAGTAGACCAAACCGCTGAAAGATCCTGCGACCAGATTCCTTCCGCACCTGTATTATAGCTTCTCCCAGCATTTTGAGTAATGGAATAAATCAAGTTACTGCTGTCTGCTTTGGTCGCAATTCGGGTGATTGTCCCTTCCGAAATACGGTGGTATAAGGCGGCATAGAAATACCCTTTTTTCATGATGATTTTATAGCCCAGCTCGAAGCTTGAAGTAAACTGAGGCTTTAAAGCGGGGTTTCCCACCTTGATAATTTCGGCATCATCATACTTTGGAAAGATGCGAATATCTCCTTCGTCAGGACGGTCTACGCGCCGGTTATAAAATGCAGAAAGCTTATTCTGATTGTTCAAATTATAGCTCAGACGCATATTCGGAAAAGGCTGAAAATAATTGTACCCAGCGCTAGAATAAGTGGAATGACTCGGGTCTACCTGATACTGCAAATTCACATATTCCATGCGCAAGCCTAATTCCGCCTCCAACTTTTTTGTAGCATAGGTATAGTTTCCATAAGCCGCAGGAATAATTTCTTTGTAGGTCGCCCTTCCATCTGCATTGGTGTCCAATGGAGAGTTTAGCCCCGGAAAGAATTGCATATTCGTTGGGATGAGTCGGTGCCTAAATTTGATGCCCGTTTCCAAAATCCCTCTTTTTAGTGGTTTGGTATAATCGAGTTTGAAGTCGGCTACTTTTTGATCTGCCAAGAGTTTAAACGACTCTTTACCTGTATAAGTAGGCATATGATTATCGAAAAAATACTTCTCGTTTTCGCGGTCAAATGAATAATTAAACGACAGGTCTAAACGCTCTCCAGGTTGTTTGAAATAATGGTGGTAATCAAAGGATCCCATGGACGCGGTCATGACTTCATCTTCCAAAAACTGCCATAAACGAAGGGATTCTCCACTAGTTCCATTAAAAAAGGGCTGGTCCCCATAGTCTTTGATAGACTCCTGGCTGAACATACCTGAAATAGTCAAGCTATTCCTTTCATTAAAAAGAATATCGACTCCCGTTTTCACCGTAAAGAAGTTGGTGTTTCTGTTCCGCTTGAGTTGCTGGTCGATGCGTGTACCGTCGCTATACGTTCTCGTGACAAACTCATTCTTATTCAAGGTCTGCGTATACAGGTTGTCTGCCTGCAGGAATACATTGGTCTTTTTACCCCTATAATTCAATGATAGGGTTGGATTGATTTTCGGTGTTGCCTGGTATTGGGGTCGAATTCCAGGTAAATTCTGCTTCCTTACCCATAATGCTCCTAGGCCTGTAGTCAAACCCACCTGGCCATTAAACCCTTTTTTTGCTTCCTTTTTGAGTATGATATTGATGATTCCAGCATTGCCATTGGCGTCGTATTTTGCCGAAGGGTTATTGATGATTTCTATCCGTTCAATAGAGGACGCCGGAATGTTTTCTAGTCCGTTTTGATTTCCGAAACCGGTGATGGCCGTTTGCTTTCCATCTATCAAAATAACTACCTGACTGTTGCCGCGTAATTGCACCTGACCGTCTTCAATACTCACCCCGGGTAAGTTTTGTAAGGCTTGTAAGACACTGCCCCCGCTTTGACTGATATTCTCCTCTACCTCAAATGACTTCTTATCCAGCTTACCATTCACTTCTTCTTGTTTTCCTTTGATGACGGCTTCACCGAGTTCTTGCTGGTTTTCCTCCATCCAGAGGGTGCCCATATTCAAAAAGGCTGAGGTGGTCCCGACAAATAAGGGCGTTTTAAGCGATGAATAACCGACAAAGCTGGTCTCAATAAAATAATCGCCCGGCTTCACTTCATCCAGGCTAAAAAGACCATCTTCATTGCTCACGGTGCCAGTTACGAAACTCGAATCGGCAGTTTTCCAGAGCTGAATGCTTACATAGGCTATTGCCTCTTTGCTCAGCTTGTTTTTGATAGTTCCAGAAACGGTTACTGAAATTTGCTGAGCCTGAGTGACTATCGGACTAATCAAAAGGATGAACCAGATAATGCCTTTAATCCTCATGTTCCTCACCTTCTTTAGTAGCTTGAATCGTTATTTTTCCTTGGGGGTCAATCAATAACTCGGTTTCTTTGTCGTCTACCTCGAGTTTAAATTCATAAAATTTACCAGCCGGACGCTCAGAAATTTCCGCTTCTTCTATATCATAATCTTTGAATCGAGCATCGAGCAGGCCTTTGATTTCACTTGGGATTTCCTTGGTTTTAATTTCATATTCCGTTTCCATCCATTGACCCTCTGCTGAAAAGCTGGCTGAATATTCTTTGCCGGATAATTGAAACTCGGCCTCCCAGCTTTGATCTTTTTCAAATTCCCACTCCACTTTTTTGGCTTCTGGAAACTTTTCGGTAAATGCTGTCTTTACTTGTTCTGGCGGATTAGAATCAGCAAAATCTGGTGCAGAAGATTGGGCTGCCACGACCGCACATAAGGAGATAAATACAAATAGCTTTTTCATTTTTTTATGGCTTTGATTAAAACTTGAATCAAATGTCATAAGCGAATTAGAAGAAATTTAGAATTTTAAAACTTCAGGGAAAATTCATGCCAGCTACCCTGAAATTTGTAGCTGAGTGTCCATCCATAGCGGAATGCAATTTCTTTAGCAATCGCCAAACCCAAACCAGTTCCAACTCGATCATTAGAAGCCGTAGCAAAGCGCTCAAACAGGTTTTCTTCTTTTAATGGATTTGCGCCTTCATTGGCAATTTGCAAGTGCCCAGCCTCATAACTAACCCGAACTATGCCTGATTTATTTCCATGCCGTATTGCATTTGAAAGCAAGTTTTGCAAAAGTGTATCGAATAAATAAGCATTTGCACGAATTGTTTTAGTAGCGTCAAAATCCGCTTGAAACCCCATGCCCTTATCGGCTGCCAGGTCTTCAAAAAGTTCTAGGTTTTCTTTTAAGCGATGCTGTATATCCATCTCCTCTATTTCTGCGAACTGTTTGTTTTCGACCTTTGCCAAGAGCAAAAGACTCTTATTGATATGCGTTAAGCGCGCAAGTGGACGTTCCACACTTTCAATCAGCGATGCGAGCTCTGGGTTAATCTCTTTATGCTGCATCAAAAGATCCAAGCGGGATTTTAAAAGGGCAATTGGTGTTTGTAATTCGTGAGAAGCATTTTCAGTAAATGCCTTTTGTTGTTGGTAAGCCGCAATGCTTCTTTCTATTAGTTGATTCAAGGTTTTGTTCAATTCTTGAAACTCTTGAATATCGCTAGGTTCCAACCTCATGGCTTTGTCTTTCGACAGGTCAAATTGCCGAATGGCTTCAAGGGTCTGGTAAAACGACTTCCATAGCTTCCATGAGATTCTGCGGTTCAACCAAATAAAGCCTAATACCAAAGTGATAAAAAAGAAAGCGGTTACCAGACTAATAGCCAGAAAGGTTTCATCGGCCTCTTCGAAATTGGTTTCTACCTGAATGGTATATGCCAGACCTTGAATTTCTACGCGCGAAACTAGTCCTCGGAAGCGGTTTTCTTCAGTTTCTTTCAACGAATACCGCTTTCTTGTTATTTCATAGGTCGTGTCAAATGGTATGATGAGTCCTTCGGTTTTTTGAACCCGAGTGCCAGAAGTAAAGGAATTTGAAAAGCGTAAAAAGTCATTTAGTTGGGCAGAATCACCTTGATACTTTTCAAGCTGCTCGACCATTTGCTCTTTCACCAGTGCATTGTGCTCATCGAGTTCGCTGGTCCAAATGCTATCCACCACATAAAAATACACGGGAATGCTGATGGCCAATATGAGCATGGCATAGAGCACAAAACTTCGTAACGGTTTATTCAGTAGTTTACTCATGCTTGCCATTTATAGCCCAATCCATAAACACTTTTCAAATAATCGCCGTAGTCGAATTCTTTCAATTTTCGCTTCAAGTTCTTTACGTGAGCATATACAAAATCATGACTATCGAACATCTCTGCAAAATCGCCAGAAAGGTGTTCAGCTAGGGCGCCTTTGGAGATTACTCGATTTTTATTGCCAATAAAAAAGAGCAAGAGCTCGTATTCTTTTTTGGTAAGGTTTAAGGGGTTTCCATGCACCCGCACCACTTTCGACGGCAAGTCTATTTTTAATTCGTTTTGACTAATAAGGTCTGTACTTTGAAAGTTTTTTCGGCGAATTAAAGAATGAATCCGCGCAGACAGCTCTGCTAAATGAAAAGGTTTCGCGAGGTAATCGTCTGCTCCTAATTGCAAACCTTCCACCTTGTCTTCAATGGCATTTTTTGCCGAGATGATGATGGTTCCTTCTTGTTTTCCCTGGGCTTTGAGTTCTTGTAAGATTTTAAGTCCGCTTCCCCCAGGTAACATCAGGTCGAGAAGGATGCAATCGTATTCATGATGGCTAATCTTATCCAAGGCTTCCTGATAGGTGGCCGCTCGTTCACAATGGTAAGATTCCGTCTCGAGGTACGCTTCCATATCATTGGCCAATTCCAATTCATCTTCGACGATTAAGATTTTCATCCATACAAGATTAGGACACAATTTGGAAGAAATTTAGAATTCTACTTTAGAATGCCTTTAATCTATTTCCTAGTTATGCATCAAAATATACCCATTAAGTGAGGTAGCAATGAGCAACCATATGATATAAGGGAAGAGAAAGATGGACTTGGCCCTGAGGATTTCCCAATACGTATACCCCATTAAAATCAGCAATAGGGTGAGGCTAGAAATCACCATAAAGGCATAGTTCACCACATGGTAATGAAAGAAAATAGGGTTCCAGGCGATGTTTAAAATCCACTGCAGAAAGAAGAGGAATAATAGCGTCCGCTGATTCTCCACCTTTGGCCATAGATAAGCCATATAGAAGGCAAAGCAAATCATGATGCTGGTCCAGGCTGCACCAAATACCCAACCCGGAGGAGTCCATGGAGCCTGTACCAAGTCTTGGTACCAATCAGAACTTACTCCAGGACCAGTAAAAAAGCCTCCAATGGCGAGTGCCACAAAGTTTGCTATGAGAAATAAGACTGTTCTTTGAACCATGGGAGAATTTACAGGAAATCCGTGGTTTTTATTCTTGTTTTCCCATCGTAATGAGATACTTCAGAATAAGGTCATGTTCTTCTGGACTAATTCTCGGTTGTTTCTTGTTAGCTTTCATAACCATTTTAGGAACAATTTCTCTCCAACCTGCCTCATTCAATGAACGTGGCGATTTTGCCGCATGGCAGGTAGCACATTTACTTTGGTATAGATTCATTCCCAAATTCAAGTTTGCAAGTGTGTAGTCTGGAAATTTCTCTTGTACTCGATCCACATCGAGTTGGGTTGGGGTAATGAACTTCGGACTGCAAGCCACCATTAACCCAATTAAACCAAGAAGTAGGAAAATCTTTTTCATCTCGTAAATTTTCACCCAAGATAAAAAAATTAGCCCTTTACTGGTATACCTCCACGGTCGACAGACCACCGACCACAGCAAAAAAGCCTCTGCTCCACGCCCTATGCCTCAGGAATAAACCTCAACAAACTCCTCAGTGGTCATGCGAACTTTATTCATTTTACTCAGCTTATCATTCTCTACGTCTCGATAGCCTAAAGAGAGCAAAACAACACTTCTTAGGCCTTGTTTGTCGAGTCCCAAGAGTTCGTCAAGTTTGGCGCTGTCAAAGCCTTCCATGGGGGTAGAATCTACGCGCAAGGCTGCTGCTTCGGCAAGGGCAAAGCCAAGTCCGATATAGGTTTGTTTGGCAGCGTGTTGGAAATTCTCTTCGGCAGATCGGCTCAATACCATGGATTTCAGTTTTCCATAATACGCCATCGATGCCTCCAAAGGAATTCCGCGCGCTTCTGCTTGTTTGGCCGCTATGGTATCGATACGCTCTTCGGTATAAGAACTCCATGCAGCAAATACGAGCAGGTGTGAGCTGTCTTTGAGAATTTGTTCATTGAAAGAAGCCGAAACAATCTTCTCCTTCAATTCTTGGTTTGAAATGACCAAAAGTCGAAATGGCTGCAACCCGGAAGAGGTTGGCGCTAATCGAACAGCCTCAATGATTTGTGCAACCTTATCCTCTTCTACAATTTTAGAAGGGTCGTATTTTTTAGTGGCATAACGCCAATTGAATGATTCTATTAATGACATGTTATTTGTTTTTTAATTGAAGTAATTATTATCTGATTCCATATTCCAATTCCGATAGCTAGGAACCAAAGACTCTCTAGAGCCCCTCTTTTTGGTATTGATGGCTATGGGAATTAAACGACGAGGTGACATCTAAATAGATCGTCGTTTAAGGTTTCTTGTTTTCTAGTGTTTCAATAAGTTTATACAACAGCGAGTACAGTTGCTTCGCTTCTTTTTCGGTTATTTCAAGCTGATCAAAGAGTGCTGGAGGAACTTCTGCAGCAAGTGCTTTTAAGCCTCTTCCTTGGTCGCTTAACTTGATAAGTGTGCTTCGTTCATCCTTACTCGAAGGGTATTTGTTGATTAGGCCTAGCTCTTCCATGCGCTTCAACATGGGTGCAAGGGTGTTGGACTGAAGTCGGAGTTTTTCGGAAACATAACCTATGCTAACATCCTCATTTTCCCATAAAACCAACAGGACCAAATATTGAGGATAGGTGACCCCTAGTTCTTGCAATATTGGGTGATAACATTGTGTTACAAGGCGGGAAGCTGTATAGAGGGGGAAACATAGCTGCCTTTCCAACCGAAGCATATCCACTTCATTTTCCATACTAGATATATTTAAGAATGGTCTTTTCCATCGATTCAGGCTTGACAATAGGAGCAAACCTCTTCACCGGCTTTCCGTTTTTATCAACCAAAAACTTGGTGAAGTTCCATTTGATTTTGCTCCCGAAAATACTCCCAAGTTTGCCTTTCAAATACTTAAAAACAGGGTGTGTTCCTGCGCCATTCACGTCCACCTTTTCAGTTAGCTGGAAAGTCACCCCGTGGTTGATTTCACAAACCTGCTCCATGTTTTCATTTGTTTCTGGTTCTTGTTCTCCAAACTGATTGCAAGGGAATCCGAGAATCACCAAGCCCTGGTCTTTGTATTTCTGATGCAGCTCTTCCAAACCCGCAAACTGTGGCGTTAATCCACATTGGGTGGCGGTGTTTACTACTAAGACGGTCTTGCCTTTGTAATCAGCCATATTGAGAACTTTGCCACTTGGGGTTTTTACAGAAAGATCATAAAAGCTATTCATATCGTTTTTTGGAATTTATCTCGTGTACGATATAAATAGAGGCAATATCAATGCCAGAAGAATATGATTGAGGTCGGGTTGTAGTGATTCCTGACTTTTCTGCTAAAACCGGTTTCGGGTTATGGGTTATGCAGTCTGTGATGCGGAAAGTAGTAAGGAGAAATAGGGCGTCTAATTCTGGCGAAATCTACAGGCTTTACGGCTTTGTGCCCGTCTGCCGAAACAATTAGCAAAGGTGGAGTCAAAATAATCAACGACAAACTCCTAAGCCCGGACGAACAAATTGCGCCTCTTAAACCGGCGACAGCAAATGTTCTAAGCCCCCGCGTCAAAATTGGGCTGAGAAAAAGACAAACGCTTCATTCATAGTAGAATAATCACACCTCCAAATAAAAAAGAGCCATAAAAGTTATAGGAATTGTTAGTCGGGAGAAATAAGCTCGACTTTTTCGCCATCGTAAACGGCATAGGTGAAATAGCGAATCCAATCACCGAGGTTGATATAACGACTGCTTTGGCCTAAGTCGATATCGAGAGGCAAATGGCGATGGCCGAAGATGAAGTAATCAAAATGTTCCTTGTCGAGAATCTCCTTGCAATAGATCACGAGCCATTCTTTGTCTTCACCAAGGAACTTAGCGTCATCGTTCGCATTGGCATGGCGGCTGCGTTGCGAAAAGTAATTTGCGACACCTAATCCAACTCGAGAAGGAATCAACCCAAAGGCCCATTGGCAAAGAGGGTTGCGAAATACCTTCTTCAAGAATTTATATCCAGCATCTCCCGGACCCAATCCATCGCCATGACCGAGGTAGAATTTTTTACCGTTCCATTCGCGGGTTTCTGGTTTATGGATGACTGAAACGCCGAGTTCCTTTTCGAAATAGCCAAACATCCACATATCGTGGTTTCCACTAAAAACAGAGATGGGAATTCCTGAATCAACAATTTCGGCCATCTTTCCCATCAGGCGAACAAACCCTTTTGGAACAACATACTTATATTCAAACCAGAAGTCGAATAGGTCACCCATCAAATAAATTTCTTGGGCATCGCTTCGAACCATTTCGAGCCAGTTGACCACTTTCTTCTCCCGCATTAGGCTTTCCTCATAATTGGGTACGCCTAAATGATAATCGGAGTTAAAGTAGATTTTTTTGCCCGGTTCGAGTTGCATGCCTTCTATCCTTCTGCGTTTAGATATGATCGTTTACAAGAAATAAGACAAGCTCCTTTCTAGCTCCCGACTTATTATTCTCCTTTAAAGGGCCCTGCACAAAGGTGATAAGTGACGGCAACTTTTCGCCATAGCGGTTTTTCAGAGTAACCAATGCCTGACGCATATCGTCGCCCATCTTTGAAAGCTTCCCAAATACAGCCACCACCTGTACTCCCGATAGATAATCCCTTTGTGTAGTGGCCGATGAAAACAAGAGACCTCCATTTCTGGCTGTCAATGCCTCAGCTGCCAGAAGTGCTGCTGTTTGCTCAGGGTGGTCGCCCATACTTTCACTAATAGGTAATCCTAAGTTTTCTATCTCCCTTTTTAGGTCCGGATCCGAAATCAAGAGGTGCTTAATCCCCTTTTTTTCCATCCATATAATCAGGTTTTCATGAAAATCGAAGTTGTTATGGCAGTAGATAAAACCGCCACCCATATTGGTAAAGTGTTTCGCAAAGGAAACGGCATGGTCTTCATCTGAATAATGAAATATATCGGTCTCCATCTCCACATCAGGAAAGTGGGCGGCAAACTTATTCAGTAAACCAGCCCTCACCTTTTTGAGGATTTTTTCCCGGGGTGTGGTGATGTCTTCCATGCAAAGGCAAGATACTAATCTGCTTTCAGATCATCCTCTTGTGAAGGATTTTCATTCTCCTCTCCCGAAGATTTCTCTACATCCGGTTTCTTCTCTTCGACAGGCTCAGAGACCGGAGTCTTAATCTCAGTCTTGTCCTCAGCCTTAACCTCAACCTTATCCATATACTCTTGGTAATTAGTCTTCTGGTCGAAGGGTCGTTTTCCGATCAGTTTTTCTAAATCACTTTGGAAGATAATCTCCTTTTTCAAGAGCTCTTTGGCAATGATTTCTAGGCTCTCACGTTTGTCTACCAAAAGACTCTTCGTGCGCTCATAGGCAGAGGCAATCAGCTTGCGCACTTCTTCATCAATCAACTCAGAAGTGTGCTCTGAATACGGTTTCCCGAATCCATACTCATTTTGTGAGTCGTTGAAAGATACGTTACCGATTTTCTCATTCATGCCGTACATGGTCACCATGCCATAGGCCATTTTGGTGATGCGCTCAAGGTCATTTTGTGCGCCGGTCGAAATTTTCTTGAAAACTACTTCCTCAGCAGCTCTTCCTCCCAAAGTCATACACATCATATCAATGAGTTGCTCCGTGCGGTAGAGGTATTGTTCTTTCGGCAAGTACTGGGCGTAACCTAGGGCTGCAACACCACGTGGAACGATCGATACTTTTACCAAAGGATCAGCAAATTCAAGGAACCAACCAACGATAGCATGACCAGCTTCATGGTAAGCCACAATTTCTTTCTCTTCTGGAGAGATGATTTTATTCTTTTTCTCTAAGCCTCCAATCACGCGGTCTACCGCATCTTGGAAATCTTGCATGTCTACCGCTTCTTTATTTCTACGTGCTGCAATTAAGGCTGCTTCATTACAAACGTTTGCAATCTCAGCTCCGGCAAACCCTGGGGTTTGAGCCGACAATTTCTTCGGATCAACATCTGGAGCCAATTTCGTTAATGGCTTCAAATGCACCTTGAAGATGGCTTCACGTCCAACTAGGTCCGGACGATCAATTCCAATCTGACGATCGAAGCGGCCTGGGCGCATCAAGGCAGAATCCAATACATCCGGGCGATTGGTCGCCGCAAGGATAATTACCCCTGAATCCGTTCCAAATCCATCCATCTCCGTCAATAACTGGTTCAGCGTGTTTTCGCGCTCGTCGTTTCCACCTGTTACCATATTTTTTCCACGGGCCCGTCCAATGGCATCAATCTCATCAATAAAGATGATACATGGTGCTTTCTCTTTCGCCTGACGGAACAAGTCACGAACACGTGACGCTCCAACACCAACAAACATCTCCACAAAATCAGAACCTGAAAGAGAGAAGAACGGCACATTGGCTTCACCAGCAACGGCTTTTGCCAATAAGGTTTTACCGGTTCCAGGAGGGCCTACAAGCAATGCTCCTTTTGGAATTTTACCTCCAAGGTTGGTATACTTTTTTGGGTTTTTTAGGAAGTCGACGATTTCCATCACCTCCACTTTTGCTTCTTCGAGTCCTGCTACATCCTTAAAGGTAACATTCACCATGGCGTCTTTATCGAACAGTTGAGCGCGTGATTTTCCGATATTAAATATCTGGCCACCGCCGCCGCCTGCACCGCCACCCATTCTGCGCATGATAAACAAGAAGATGGCGACCATCACAATAATTGGCAATAGCCAACCTAGAATATCCTGGAACCAATTTGGGCGGTTATGGAATTCTATTACCACTTTGCGATTTGGGTCTACCTTATCAATTGCCTCTTGGAAATATTGAATATCGCCAACCTCAAAAGTATACTGCGGAATTTTCTCGTTGAACACCCCTTTTTTGTTGGCGACTTCTTCATGGCGCGCATTTTTAAGGGCGTCCTTATTCAGGTAAATTTCAGCGACTTTATCATTGATTACATCAATTTTTGCCACTTCCTTTTTATCTACCATTTCAAGCACCGCATTTAGGTTTGTGCTTTTTGCAGTCTCATTTGGGAAAAACTGCAGGATGAGGAAGATGGCGAGTATGATCCCGTAAATCCAATAAAAATTAAATTTTGGCGGGGTGCCTCCTGGTTTCTTCGGACTTGAATTATTTTTCTTCCCTCCGAAAGGGTTTAAAGGATTTTCCTTCTTGTCGCCTTTATTATAGGTTGATTTCTTTTCGTTCTCCTTCATGGAAATTATTGAGCTTAATGGCCCTTCACCGCAAAACTAACCATTCTGTCGATATTCAGGGTGATGATGCATGGAACAAAAAACAATCCAAAGCCCAGAAAGGGTTTGAAGCCTAATTTTTTTGATAAGTTTGTACCCCCATAAATTGAAAACTATGTACAATACCCTCAAACCCGCTCTAGTACAAGAACTTCAGGAAATTAAAGACGCCGGACTATTCAAAACCGAGCGTATAATCAGCTCTCCACAGGCTGCTGACATTCGATTAAGTGACGGAAAAGAGGTGGTGAATTTTTGCGCCAACAATTATCTTGGTCTGTCATCCCACCCGAAAGTCATAGAAGCTGCCAAAAAGGCCATTGATACCCACGGATATGGCATGTCTTCTGTCCGCTTTATTTGTGGTACCCAAGACATCCATATCGAACTCGAAGAAAAAATTGCCAAGTTTCTCGGAACGGAAGACACCATTCTTTACGCTGCGGCCTTTGATGCCAATGGGGGAGTCTTCGAGCCGTTGTTGAACGACCAAGATGCCATTATATCTGATTCTTTGAACCACGCTTCCATCATCGATGGGGTGCGTTTGTGCAAGGCCGACCGCCACCGTTACGCACATAATGACATGACTGAATTGGAGGAAATCTTGAAAAAGACTCAAGACAAAAGACATCGCATGATTGTAACCGATGGTGCTTTTTCTATGGATGGAACCATCGCTCAGCTTGATAAAATTTGCGATCTCGCTGATAAATACAATGCGCTTGTAATGATTGATGAATGTCATGCCAGCGGTTTTTTAGGTAAAACCGGTCGAGGAACCCACGAACATTGCAACGTAATGGGGCGCGTTGATATCATAACTGGAACCCTGGGGAAAGCCTTAGGTGGCGCATCCGGCGGATTTACCTCTGGCCGTAAAGAAATTATCGACTTGCTTCGTCAACGTTCTCGCCCGTATCTTTTCTCCAATACCTTGGCGCCATCAATTGTCGGGGCATCCATAGCTGTATTGGATATGCTAAGCGAAACCACCGAATTACGCGATAAACTTGAGCATAATACCACTTACTTCCGCACAAAAATGACTGAAGCTGGTTTCGACATCAAGCCAGGAACTCATCCTATCGTTCCTATCATGTTGTATGATGCCAAACTTTCTCAAACATTTGCAGAAAAGCTTTTGGATGAAGGTATCTATGTTATTGGGTTCTATTTCCCAGTAGTGCCAAAAGGACAAGCGCGCATCCGTGTGCAGCTGTCTGCTGGTCATGATCAAGTGCATCTCGATAAGGCAATTGCGGCCTTCATTAAAATTGGAAAAGAACTAGGCGTCATCAGCTAATGCCAAATATCGAAACCATTTTTTCGCCGGCACTTATCGGCCATCATTCGCTAGAAGGACGAAATGCGGTAATTATTGATGTGTTGAGAGCAACAACGTCGATGTGCTATGCATTGGACCAAGGAGCCAAATCTTTGATGCCAGTAGCCACCCCAGAAGATTGTTTACGCTACCGAAGCTTGGGATGCCTTTGTGCCGCTGAAAGAGATGGTATAAAACTCGAAGGCTTCGATATGGGTAATTCTCCTGATGAGTTTAATAAATCGGTTGTGGAAGGACGGGATATTGCTATTACCACCACCAATGGAACATATGCCCTACTCGAATCACAGTCAGCAAGACGCATCTTTATAGGCTCCTTTTTAAACATTCAAGCCTTGGCAGATTACCTTATAGCGGATGGACAGGATGTTTCTTTGGTATGCGCTGGATGGAAAAACAAAGTCAACCTCGAAGACAGCCTTTTTGCTGGCGCCTTGGCTTCGTTGCTTACCGGCTTTACAAACGATTGTGATTCCACGCTCATGGCAATTGAACTATGGAATGCTTCAAAAAATAACCTGCACGATGTGGTCAATCGCTCGTCTCACGCACAAAGATTCAAGCGTTTAGGGGTCGATGATTTGCCTATTTGTCTGGATCTAAACCGCTGTCCTGTCGTGCCTGAATACGTTTCCGACCGAATTGTAGGAGTCTAGCGGTGTTCTTAGGTTATTTGATGAATAATCCGCTAAATTTGCAGCATAAATTTATTCTATGATTAGCCAAGCACTTTTATTAATCAGCATGCCAGGTGGAGCCGAATGGATCCTCATAATCCTTGCTGTCGTTTTGCTTTTTGGCGGACGTAAGATTCCAGAACTGATGCGTGGCATTGGTCAGGGTATTCGTGAATTCAACGATGCCAAATCAAACGTGAAGAAAGAGATTGAAAAAGGCATGAAAGATTCGCCAGAAAAATCTGCTTCACCAGAAAAATCTGAAGAAAGCAAGTCGGCAAACCACTAGACTATTGGAAGCATACACCGGGTACTCAAACTACCGAACCGCATTGCTCGAGGGAAAAACCACCTGTGAAGCAACCGTAAAAGCCTTTATCGATCGTGCCCATGAAAAAGCTGGGCTCAATGCCTTTTTAGAGCTTTGGCCTGAGGAGGCCCTTCAACGCGCGAAGGATATTGATGCAAAAATTCAAGCCGGTACCGCCGGTATGTTGGCGGGTATGGTGATTGCGCTGAAAGACAATATCTGTTATGCAGGACATAAGGTGTCTGCTTCTTCAAAAATTCTTGATGGGTTTGAATCCCTCTATTCAGCCACCGTAACCGAAAGGCTGCTTGCCGAAGACGTTATATTTATTGGTCGCACCAACTGCGACGAATTTGCCATGGGTGCTTCAAATGAAAACTCATCCTTTGGAAATGTATTAAATGCCGATGATACAACTCGCGTTCCGGGTGGTTCTTCTGGCGGTTCTGCCGTTGCCGTACAAGCTCGGCTTTGTCATGCTGCACTAGGTTCCGACACCGGAGGATCCATTCGTCAGCCTGCCGCTTTTACTGGCACGGTCGGTTTTAAACCAACCTATGGAACAATTTCCCGTCATGGATTACTAGCCTATGCTTCTTCCTTCGACCAAATAGGACCAATCACGCAAAACGTAGAAGACGGTGCCCTTCTCTGTGGGGTTATGGCTGGGAAAGACGACTTCGATGCAACATTGATGCAAAGCCCTGCTCCGAATTTTGAGTTGAATTCTCCTGGATTGAAAAAGATTGCCTACCTCCGTGAGTGTATAGAAGGAGAGGGAATTCACCCAGAAGTCGCCGCCAATATGCGCGCACAAATTAACACGCTTCGTGCTGCAGGGCATACCGTTGAAGAAGTAAGTTTCCCGTATATCGATTATTTGGTTCCTTGCTATTATGTGTTGACCACAGCAGAAGCATCATCCAACCTTTCTCGCTACCAAGGATTACAGTACGGATTCCGTAGTGAAAACGCAACCGATCTTGAGTCAACCTTCAAAAAGTCGCGGGCCGAAGGATTTGGACCGGAAGTAAAACGAAGAATCATGCTTGGAACCTTTGTGCTTTCTGAAGGTTTTTATGATGCCTACTATACCAAAGCACAGAAAGTTCGTCGCTTCATCACCAATAAAACTGAAGAAATCCTAGCCGATTACGATTTTATCTTGATGCCAACAACACCGACCCCCGCATTTAAAATTGGTGAAAAGGCAAATAATCCGGTAGCCATGTACTTGGCTGATATCTTTACCGTTCAGGCGAACATCACTGGTATGCCGGCCATCTCCATTCCTGGACCAGGAAAAATTGATGGCATGAGCTGGGGAATTCAGCTAATGGCAGCTAGGAGGAACGATGTGGATTTGCTATCTTTTGCACATTCTTTGCAAGAAAGCAATGCCACGCATGAAGCCTAAATTTCTCCTCCTTTTTTTCCTATTCCTTCCCCTTGGTCTCCTTGCGCAGGATAGTCTTACCCATGCTCGGTTCAAAACGGCTGTAAAGACCCTTGATATTAAGTGGGACACTTCGATTATGAGAGAGGTTCGCCATCTTTCCAATCAAAGAAAAACCCAGACAGAAATTGCCATTGGAAAATCGACTTACTATTTTCCAATGTTCGACTCCGTACTTGCCAAACACGGACTTCCTATTGCGCTTAAATATGCGGCCTTGGCAAGTAGTGATCTCCAGTTTGATTATTTCGACACCCTTAATGGTGCCCGTGGAATCTGGCATTTTAACTATGCACAAGCCAAACTTTTTGACTTAAAGATTACATCCTATATCGATGAGCGACTAGACCCAGTATTGGCCACGGAAGCCTTTGCTCGCGCCATGATTGAATACCAAAAAATATATCAAAATTGGTCACTCTCCCTAGCCGCCTTCATGTCGAGCGCCCCTAAAGTAAATAAAGCGATTCGCTATCATCATGATAGTTCCTCCTATTGGGTCATACGAAAAGATCTTGATCCCAATGCTTCATATATTGTTGCACGAACTGCCGCCATGGCAATGTTATGGAACTACTCAAATGCTTATAAACTCAAACCACAGCCCTTTACTCCAGTAAGGCTTGGTAAAATAATCTATGTGCAAGATTGGTGCTCGCTGGACTATATTTCCGCAAAAGCAGACATTCCTGCAGCACAGCTAAGCTTTCTTAATCCAACCTATAAAAGGCACGTCATTCCTGATATGCTCGACAGCTTTCCTCTCCTTCTTCCTGAAGCGCTTAAGGATTCTGCCAAATGGGTGAAATCGCTTCACTACGAGCCATATGACGCCTATTATTTCACGGGCAAAAAGCCCAAAAAGGAGGTTAAATATGATACGGTAAAGTACACCGTAAAGGAAGGGGATAGTTTGGCAGGAATTGCTACTACCTACTTGGTATCTACTGAAGACCTGATGGAGTGGAATGAATTAGACGATGATGAACTCACGGTTGACCAGATCCTTCTCGTGCTCCTAGAGGTGAAAATTTCGGTTCCTAAACCCGCTCCAACACCCAAATACCGAGTTTATACAGTACGCAGTGGCGACACCCTTGGTGCTATTGCCTCGAGACACCGCTGTTCGGTCAATGATCTTAAACGCTGGAACAATTTACACTCTACACTCATTCGTCCGGGCCAAAAGCTCCGAATCTATTAGAGAGGCAACTAAGAAAATAAGGGGGCTCTTAGCCCGTTTCACTTCCCGACTTTGCTGTAAATTCCCAAACCTCCATGAAAGAAGTAGAAGCTTGGTTCCACAAAAACTCTTGGCATGCCCAAGACTTTCAAAAAGACGCGTGGAAATCCTATGCTGCGGGAGAATCTGGCTTAGTCAATGCCCCAACAGGAAGTGGGAAAACATACTCCTTGCTCCTTCCCGCTTTGATGGAGAGCAAAGGAAAAATAATTTCTGGACTCCAGCTTATTTGGATATCGCCCATCCGTGCACTCACTAAGGAAATTGAACTTTCCGCCAATCGAGCCATTAAAGCGTTAAACGTTAATTGGACCGTCGGCGTTCGGACAGGAGACACCTCACAAAAAGAACGGGCAGCCCAAAAAATGAGCATGCCGAACTTGCTAATCACTACTCCAGAAAGCCTTCATCTGCTCTTGGCACAAAAGCAGTATCCAAAAGTTTTTAAAGAATTAAAAACCGTAGTTGTAGATGAGTGGCATGAACTACTCGGGTCAAAAAGAGGGGTACAGGTCGAACTGGGCATCTCTCGCTTGCAAGGGCTAAACTCAGGCTTGCGTATTTGGGGCATCTCTGCCACCATCGGAAACTTAATTGAAGCCAAAGAAGTGCTCTTAGGGTATGGGCCTGCTTCAAAAAAGAGCCGAATCATACGTGCAAACACCACGAAAGATGTGGAAATCCATACTTTGATTCCCGAAGAAATAGAAACCTTTCCTTGGGCTGGTCACCTGGGAATTAGGATGCTCCAACAGGTAATCCCTATTCTTGAAAAAAGTCAGTCCACACTCATCTTTACCAATACCCGTTCCTTCGCTGAGGTCTGGTACCAAAAGCTCCTAGAAGCTGCACCACATTTCGCAGGACAAATAGCCATGCACCACGGATCAGTAAGTCAAGAATTACGCTCTTGGGTAGAGGACCAATTGCATAGTGGTTATTTAAAAATTGTGGTGTGCACTTCTAGTTTAGATTTGGGAGTAGACTTTCGTCCCGTAGAAACTATCATTCAAATTGGGAGTCCGAAAGGAGTTGGTCGTTTTTTACAGCGTGCCGGAAGAAGCGGACATCGACCGGGAGTAGCCAGTCATATTCACTTTGTACCCACGCACTCTCTTGAAATTTTGGAAGGAGCGGCCTTGCGTGAAGCCATTAAAAGGGGCTATATCGAAGAGCGCATTCCCTATTACAGGAGCTTTGATGTGCTTACGCAATACCTCATGACCTTGGCTGTTTCCGATGGCTTCGAGCCCGAATTAGTCTTTCAAGAAATTACACAAACCTTCAGCTATCAAAGTGTTGACAAACAAGAGTTTTCCTCCCTACTTGATTTTTTGGTACATGGGGGTAAAAGCTTGAACGCGTATGATGATTTTCATCGGGTAGTGATTGAAGATGGAATATATAAAGTCACTAGCCGACGTTTGGCAATGCTGCATCGCATGTCAATTGGTACCATTGTAAGTGATCAAATGCTCCAAGTGAAATACCGCAGCGGAAAGCGCATCGGACAGGTTGAAGAATGGTTCATTTCTCAACTTAAGATCGGCGCGGTTTTCTGGTTAGCCGGAAAGAACTTGGAGCTCATTCAAGTTCAAGGAATGGAAGCTATTGTGGCCCCCGCTAAGAGCATTAAAGGTCAAGTTCCTAGTTGGATGGGAGGAAGAATGTCGTTTTCTGCTAACCTGTCAGAAATGCTGCGTTTGAAGATGACGGAAATGGGCGATGAACCCAAGGAGGAAGAATTAAAATCGTTGATCCCCCTCTTTGCTAAGCAAAAGGCATTGTCGAAGGTTCCACACGCCCTGCAGTTATTGATAGAAAAGGTAGAAAGCAAGGAGGGCTGCCATCTTTTCGTCTACCCATTTGAAGGGCGTTTTGTTAATCAAGCCATCGCCTCTTTATTGGCTTACCGGCTCTCTCTCTTGCGGCCAGTCAGTTTTTCAATTGCGATGAATGACTATGGCTTTGAGCTCCTCAGCGACCAAGATATCCCAATAGAGATTGCCTTGGATTCTGCTATTTTCACTACAGATTATTTAAGAGAAGATTTGCTAAAGAGCCTTAATTCTACAGAAATGGCTCGCAGAAAGTTTAGAGATATTGCCAGAATATCGGGACTCGTATTTCAAGGTTATCCCGGCAAGCCAGTAAAGCAACGACACCTCCAATCGAATGCCCAACTTTTCTTTGATGTTTTTAGTGAGCATGAACCAGAAAACCTACTTCTGCGACAATCGTATGATGAGGTCATGGATTTTGAGCTTGAAGAAGTACGCTTACGAAAGGCGCTCGAGCGAATTGCCAAGCAAGATATTCTCCTGGAAATGCCTAAACAATTTACCCCTTTTGGCTTCCCCATCCTTGTTGATAGGTTGCGTGAAAAATTCACCACAGAAACCCTGCAGGACCGGATTCAAAAAATGCTGGTTCAACTCCAAGAGTAAGAGAATAAATTTCATATTTGCGACACGATGAGCCCTTCGATATCCTTTGAATGGAACCAAGAAAAATTGGTGCTACTACCTGAAAAGGCCGTCTGGCTTCCTGAACACGACGCGCTTCTTATTGCCGATTTGCATTTTGGAAAGACGGCACATTTTAGAAAAAACGGATTAGCCTTTCCAGCTAATTCGGCCGCGCAAGACTTCCATTTGCTGCAAGCGCTCTTAAAATCACACCCTTGTAAAAGGGTATATTTTCTGGGTGACCTCTTCCATAGCGAAGAAAATCATGAATGGGATACACTTCTTGACGTCTTGGCATCCTTCCAAAAAACAAGCTTCTTCCTAATTCCAGGCAACCATGATTTAGTGTCAATTCCTAAAAACCGTATTTCTAATTTTTTATGCACCGCTCCATCCATTAAACTTGGCCATCTCACGCTTGCTCATGATCCGCAAGATTCGAATAAAGGGGACTACACCATCTGTGGGCATATTCATCCAGGCTATAGGCTGCAAGGAAAAGCCCGACAATCCATCATGCTCCCGGCTTTCTATATCCATGAGCGATTACTTCTATTACCTGCTTTCGGTGCCCTAACTGGTTTGGTAAGTCCTCACATAAGCAAAGGATCCTCCGTTGCCATTATTGGTCCGACGGGAGTTCACTGGGTACCTGGAAGAAAGTTTGGGACATAAAAAAAGCGCCCGAAGACGCTTTTAAAATTCTCATACCTGATTAGTTCGCTTTGCGGAATGTGCGGCTATAAACATGGCCGTCGTCATTAATACGAATGATGTATAAACCGTTTGGTAAGTCGCGCAAATCAAAGCTGCTATTTGTTCCTTGGTAATTTAGGTCGCGCATTTTCTTGCCTAGAAGGTCATACACTTCGATTTGCACATTGCCTTCGCTGGCAAATTCCAAGTTTAAATTTCCAGCACTCGGGTTTGGGTATACGCGAACCACTTTGTTCTTGCTCACCGTTCCGGCCGACATGGCCCAAGTGCTTGCGTTATAGACGATGGTATCCGCATTGCCTTTGTCATCACCTGACCAAATCATAAATTTCATTACGCCATTTCCATAATTTTCATTCATATAGAAATGAGCGTCCATAATTGAACTATCACCCGGAGCTAAATAAAAGCTGCTACTGTCAACGGTTGGAGCCCAGCACGTAACTTTATCACAAATTGATCCTTCCCAGCCTGTGCTTAATGTGTTTTCTATGCGTCTCCAGGTAAAAAGACTATCCGCACTCACATTATATACTTTGGCATGAACAATTAATTCATACTCATCATATGGGCCTGTAG
>Ga0100380_10001323_pt1 | contig 26925 bp, 21 predicted proteins | sample CryGeymeta201504_FD_80417 | JGI IMG/M metagenome (GOLD analysis project Ga0100380, IMG submission 80417) | Groundwater microbial communities from Crystal Geyser aquifers in Utah, USA - Crystal Geyser metaG 2015-04 | ecosystem: Environmental > Aquatic > Deep subsurface > Groundwater | place... | reverse complement strand
TTCCAGAACGGATAAAAGGCAATATCGAACTCTTCCAAAAACGAAATATCTCTCCTCAACTGTATGCCGGTCTTGAGCTCATCCATAATTCATTCTCTGCCCCTTTTGGCTTTGAAGTTGGCTATAGTCATGGTTTCACCAATGTTATTGAGCATTATTACCTTGGTCTTGATTATGTTACGCCGATACGAGTTGAAAGCACGGGGTCAGCTTTTCATTTCAAAATTAAATACCTGATAAAAGAAAAACGCGACCCCTTAAAGGCCATACTTGTTCAGGAAAAATTTGATTCGTATGATTTACTTGCATACCGCGATATCAAAGATCCGGTGCCGATAAAAACAAGCAATGACACCATCCATGTTTGTGTTTCTGATGATCAAACAATAGATGGAGACAGCATCGCTATCGAATTCAATCAACGTATCATTCATAAAGATATAATGATTCAGCGCGAAGCATATTGCTTTGACATCATTTTGTCTGAAAATGGAACAAATACCCTAATCGTTCATGCATTGAATGAAGGGAAAATTCCACCCAATACCTGCGTAATACACCTCTATTTTGGCGAGGAACACCAAGTTGTGCGCCTAAAATCAGACATGAAAACTTCAGGTGCCATACGCTTTGAGCGCTAGTCACAGCATTCCATTAAAAGCATATTCCCAATGGCATAGTTAATTTCTACCCAACCATCTTCTACCACTTCGTTGCTACTTCCAGAACGCACGCCGGATTCCAAGTCTTCATTGCTTAGCATATACTTTAATCCTTTGCAGGATATTCCTTGCACTAAGCCAAAGGGAATCAAGGATATACGTGTTCCTTTCGGATACCACTTTTTATAGGTTTTAGGCAGTGAAAAGATGCGTGAATGATCATCAATCATTACCAAGTCAATCTGCTCTTGGTACTTGAATAAGCTCATCATATTATTCACCGTATGATCCGCCCTTAAGCCAGTGGCCCATGCAATATTTGCTGAAGGGTAGCCCTCTTCAATGAGCCAAAGAATTGCTTTTTCAAGATCCGTAGCATTTTGATCGGGTGTATGAATCACCTTGATGGGTTGCTGACGTTGCTCAATTTCTTCAAGGTTTATGTTTCCGTCAAAGTCACCGAGTAGCACATCCATTTTGATACCAAGAGGTTCAAAACGATGTACAGCGCCGTCGAGCACAATCACCGTAGGGCTCCACTCTAACATTTGGCCAAGCAGGTCCATAGAACAGCACTCACCATTTGCTATGATGAGTGCTGGTTCTTGTTTATCTCGAATGACGTGATGGGAAGACATGTTACTCTACAGTAACCGACTTCGCTAAATTTCTAGGCTGATCTACATTACATCCGCGCAATACAGCAATGTGATACGAGAGTAATTGCAAAGGAATTGTGGCCAATAAAGGAAGTAATACTTCATCGCAGTCAGGAATCTCAATGACATAGTCTGCCATCTTTTTCATCATGGTATCACCTTCTGTGGCAATAGCGATGACTTTTCCTTTTCTAGCTTTAACCTCTTGAATATTGCTAATTACCTTTTCGTAGCTGCTATGGTTAGTGGCAATAACCACTACCGGCATTTCTTCGTCAATCAGTGCAATCGGGCCATGCTTCATTTCTGCTGCAGGATATCCTTCCGCATGGATATACGAAATTTCTTTTAGTTTCAAGGCACCTTCTAGTGCAACTGGGAATCCATATCCACGCCCTAAATAAAGGAAATTGCGTGCATCTTTATATTCTTCAGCAATGAATTTAATCAGATCGTTCGACTCTAAAGTCTTTTCGATTTTTGCTGGAATGGTTTCTAATTCGTTGAGTAAGGTTCTGACTCTTTCTTTTGTAAGGGTTCCTTTGCGCTGTCCAACTGCGATGGCAATCAAAATAAGCGCTGTAACCTGAGCGGTAAAGGCCTTGGTTGAAGCCACACCAATTTCTGGTCCGGCGTGCGTATAAGCACCCGCGTCTGAAGCTCTTGGAATAGATGCACCAACTACGTTACAGATTCCAAAAATGGTAGCTCCACGGCTTTTTGCCAATTCAATTGCTGCCAAAGTATCCGCAGTTTCTCCAGATTGAGAAATGGCAATTACCATATCTTCTTCTCCAACAACAGGATTACGGTAGCGGAATTCTGAAGCATATTCTACTTCAACTGGAATACGCGCTAAATCTTCGAATAAGTATTCTCCAACCAATGCCGCATGCCATGAAGTTCCACACCCAACGATTAATATACGCTTCAAGTTCATCCACTTGCTTTCGTATTGCTTGATACCCGCCATTTCAACAAGCTCATCTTTCAAGCTAATCCGTCCACGAATGCTATCGTATACCGAACGAGGTTGTTCGAAAATTTCTTTGATCATGAAGTGATCATATCCGCCTTTTTCGATGCTTTCCAAGTGGATTTCCAACTCCTGGATATAGGGAGTTTTAATATCGTTATCGATGGTTTTAATGACCAACTCACCTTTGTCGATTACGGCAACTTCTCCATCATTCAAATAAATTACGTTCCGCGTATACTCCACCAATGGAGCAGCATCAGAGGCGATATAATGTTCGCCTTCGCCAATACCAATTACCATTGGACTACCTTTTCTGGCTCCAATCAGTAAATCGGGCATGTTTTTATTTAACACAACTACAGCATAGGCTCCAATAACTTGACCTAATGCCATACGCACTGCCTCTTCAAAAGCAATGCCTTCATTATTCACGTAGATATCCTCTATCAGGTGAACCAGTACTTCTGTATCCGTATCACTTTTGAATTCGTGACCACGCTGTTGTAGCTCAACTTTCAGGGAATTATAGTTTTCGATAATTCCGTTATGGATAATGGCAATTTCTCCGTTCTGAGATAGATGCGGATGGGCATTTCTATCATTTGGCTCACCGTGAGTTGCCCAGCGAGTATGTCCAATACCAACATTTGCAGGACCCATACCTTGTTCGGCAACATAGTCCTCCAATATGCTAACCTTCCCCGCTTTTTTAAATACTTCGAGATCTGTTCCTAATAATGCGACACCCGCACTATCGTATCCTCGGTATTCCAAACGAGAAAGTCCTTTTATTAAAATTGGGAAAGCTTGTTTAGGGCCGATATATCCTACAATTCCACACATAGATTAAGCAAATTATTTTGAAGTGGTAAAATTAACTGAATTCTTTTCGAAATCAAATGACCTTGACTTAACATCAAATAGACTTCTGCATGTTTTTAAAAGCTCATCGAACTCTCTAAAGTTTAATGATTGTTGTCCATCGGAAAGCGCTTCTTCTGGATGTTCATGAACCTCGATCATAAGGCCATCAGCACCGGCTGCTATTGATGCCATACTCATCGGACTTACCAAGCTACGAACACCTGTTCCTTGACTTGGGTCAGAGATAATTGGTAAATGTGACAGTTCCTTTACGAGAGAAAGAGATGCCAAATCAAGGGTGTTTCGGGTTTCGGTTTCAAAACTACGTACACCCCGTTCGCACAGAATGACTTTTTCATTTCCTCCTAACAACACATATTCTGCTGCTTGGAGCCATTCATCGATGCGTGCACTAAAGCCTCTTTTAAGCATGATAGGTTTATCAATCTTGCCGAGTTCGCGCAAAAGTGTATAGTTGAACATGTTTCTCGTTCCTATCTGAATGACGTCTGCATAATCATAGACTTCCTCCAAATAACTTAGGTCCATGAGTTCTGTTACAACCCTCAACTTATGCTTATCCGCTACTTCTTTCAAGAGCTTTAATCCTTCGAGCTTCATTCCTTGAAAGGCATAAGGACTGGTTCTTGGTTTATACGCTCCTCCACGCATGAATCGTATTCCGCGGGATTGAAGGTATTCGCCAATTGAATTCATCTGCTCTTCTGACTCCACAGCACAAGGGCCAGCAATCATGGAAACCTCGTCTCCACCAATTTTAGCTCCACGTACATCAATGATTGTTTTGTCGGATTTCCATTTGGCTGAAGCCAATTGATAGGGGGTTCCTAAATCAATAAACTGTACATCAGAGAGCAGGCCGTTTAAAGAGGATTTCTGAAACGGATCAAGTGGTTTTTTGGTAATAAACACCGAGCGGCCTTGATTTACCGCTGCCTTAAAGTCAATGTCTTGAGAATGTAAGAAGTCAGCAATTGCCTTACTTTCCTGATTTCCCAATACCGATGCAAATGCAAGAATCACCTATTTCGTCTTTACAACTGTCACAACAAATTTCACGCCTGTTGGTAAACCTTTCTGCATATTCATTTGCAGGTGGCTCCCGGATACCGGGTTATCTGAAGGCGTAATCAAAAAGAAGCCCGTATTCAAGTTTAACCCATTCAAACGGTAATTGTTCAAAATGTCTTGAATTTCACGCGTTATATGGAATTCATAATAGCCGTCATCTTGTTTTGTTCCTCCATAAAAATTGGAATTGATAATCTGATCCGCAACAAAATTATTCTGGTTATTTGAATCTCTTTTGAGCAAAAGCATCCGATTGAAAGCTGGAAACTCTGTGCTGGTAGTTGATTTGTCGTAATAGAACACAAATTTTGCGTCTACAATTCCGTAGGCACCTTGATCTACCAGGTTCAATAAATTGGGAATATCAATACGCGTCTTTAAACCGGCCATGCTTTGAACATAGGTGATGTCAAAATTTCCGGCTGTATCAGAGAGCTGATTTTGTATTGACGTGACGCCTGAAAAGTCGTGGTTATAGGTGCCAACCTTCACGCCATTTTCTCCAACCGGAAAAACATATTTGCCCGTGTCGTTGAAATATACAGCAAGGCCAGAGCTTAATTTATTGAAATTAAAATAGGCGATGCTTCCTTGACCATTGGCTAGGCCAGCCGTTTCTACTTCGAACTTTAATCCATTAAAATAATTTTGGAAAGCCGTATTTGAACCCAGATCGTTGCTACCAGCATTCTGAAAAATATCAACGATTCCCTGTCCAAGTTTTATACGCATTTGTGGGGCAAGTGCTTTTACTGCACCGTTCTCCGTAATAAAAACCGAATCACTCAGTTTGTGCAGAATTCCAGGATAGCTGACACTTGATGAGCTTGGAATTGGACTGTTTGAATAATAGGTAGAATCGATGTACAAACGTTTGTCTAGCTGACTCACTTTAACCGTCATTGGTGTATTCAAATTCCCAACGTACTGTTCAGGGCCTGTATACTCCCCTTGGAATACCACTGAATCAATGACCACCCCAGCAGGAAATGCAAATGTTGAGCTTGGTAAAGAAAAACTTAGCGACATTGCTGCTGTATTAAGGCCATAATCACTCGTGCGAGTGGCGCCTAACAATTGGTAGCTTGTTGCATCACTGCGAAGCGAATCTTCTAATACCGTTCGTGTTTTTAAAGTAAATGTATCGATGGCCTCTGGCTGCAGAGCGGCATCACCAGCATCCAGTCCGATTGAGCCTGTTTCCTTTTTACAGGAAACGTGGATGATGGTCATTAGGACCAGCATCCACGTTACATAAGATGTTTTGTTCAATGTGTTATTTTTAACTCGTTAACAAACTGTCGTAGAAGTCAGCGTATACGTCTGCATGCCCATCTGCCATGTACTGAAGTACTGGCTTGTCGGTAGACAACGTAGCAATAAACTCTTCCACTTCAGGATCGATTTGATCACTGGCCTTTACAACGGCATCTGCGTGATGAATAGCTCCCATGTAAAGGTTGCTACAATCACCGCCATCGAATACGGCCAATTGTTCCTGATCGATATTATTTAAGCTTGCCTTGCGAGCAAAATCTTTTCCAAGATTTTCATCAAATTGATTTTCAAAGACAGAGTAAACCACTTTTGAGTTGCGGAATACCGGTTCGTCTTTATACATGCTTCTCAAATAGAGAGGGATTAAGCTGGTCATCCATCCATGACAATGAATAATGTCTGGTGCCCAACCGAGCTTCTTTACTGTTTCTAATGCGCCTTTACAGAAAAAGATGGTTCTTTCATCATTGTCTGGAAAAAAGGCATTGTTTGCATCCGTGTAAACGAACTTTCTGTGGAAGTAGTCTTCGTTGTCAAGAAAGTACACTTGCATTTTTGCTTCAGGAAGCGAAGCAACTTTAATGATCAACGGGTTATCGTTGTCATCAATGGTGATGTTGATACCTGAAAGTCTTACAACTTCGTGGAGTCTGTTTCTCCGCTCATTGATAACACCAAAACGAGGTACCAAAATGCGAATTTCATTGTCTTTTTCCTGAATGGCTTGGGGTAATTGGCGTGCAATCTCTCCGACTGTAGATCCTTCTAAGAAAGGGTTCATTTCCGAGGAAATAAAAAGAACCTTTTTTCTACTCATATGCTGCTAATTTGGGTATGCAAAGTTACTAAAAATAATCAACTTTGCCAAGATCTCATTGAGCACGCATGTTAATCATCCATCATCCAGACGAATTATCGGAACATTTGTTACGATTTAAAAAACAGAAACAGTCCATCGGCTTTTTTCCAACCATGGGAGCATTGCATTCCGGTCATCTTTCGCTCCTCCACGCGGCACAGAAACTCACCGACATCAGTGTATGCAGCATTTTTGTGAACCCGACACAGTTCAATAATGCAGACGACCTCGCCAAATACCCTCGCACCTTAGAACAGGACATTGCCTTGCTCGAAAAAGAAGGCTGCGACGTCTTATTCTTACCTGAATCGGAAGAATTATACGCGTTAGAAAAACCTATGGACCTCAATTTCGGCGGATTGGCCACCTATTTTGAGGGTGCCTCTCGCCCCGGACACTTCTCGGGAGTGGCGCGGGTGGTGAGGCTATTTTTCGATTGTGTTATGCCAGATCACGCCTTCTTTGGCTTAAAGGATTTTCAGCAGTGTATGATAATCAGGTCGATGACTGAGCAACTTGGCCTTTCTATTCAATTGCATTTTGAACCTACCCTAAGGGAAAAGGATGGGCTTGCCATGAGTTCAAGGAACGTCCGGTTAAGTTCGGAACAAAGGGGTTTTGCTCCCATCATCTATCAAGCATTGCAACAAGCAAAAAACTCCTACTCCAAAAAAAGTGTTCTAGCCATAGAGGAAGAAGCCAAAGCTTTGATAGAAGAGAGAAAAGGGCTGCGGGTGGATTATTTTCAGTTGGCTGATGCACGAACCTTAGAACCCCTGCATGACAACGACGAACAAGCAGAAGCAGTAGCGTTGGCTGCTGTTTATGCAGGAGATGTTCGCTTGATTGACAATCTACTCCTGAAATAACCTATTTTTGAGCACCTGCAAGAGCCTACCGATTTGAACACAAACTCCAAAATGAGCCACTACTTTGACGCCGTTGAAAGCAATAAGAAGGAACTTGATTGGGAGATGGCACGCCGTAGAGCCTTTCATACACGTAGCAAAGCACTGGAACACCTCGACAAACATCTCATTGACTTTGAAACCCACTTTACCCGAAACCAGGGAAAACTCCTTTGGGCACCCAGCATTGAAAACGCCCAAAATGAACTGAAGCAGGCTTGCAATGGATTTAAGACATTTAGTGCTCCCCACCGAATCCTAGAGGAGATCAAGCTTCAAAACCACCCAGAATGGAACTTCCTAGAGAATGGAGAAACCCCGGCTTTTGGAGAGAATAATTGTGCCGTATTATTTCCCGATTTTTATATCAGCGAAAATGGAGCCCTGCTCTTGCACCATACCAACCCTGCACTCGACAGCCTGCTTGCTCGATGCAATAAGATAATCTATATCCTCGGTATTGAACAGGTTTGTCCGAATATGCATGAGGCAGAAAACTTGATCAACCTCTTAGCCAAACAAGGTGATGGTAAAAAAGATTTTCCTGCAGTTCATATTAGTTTAGGGAATAGGTTTGGTCGCGAAAGCATGGGCCAAGTGGAGAGTGTAGTCATGCTTATTGACAATGGAAGGAGTACCATTTTAGGCGAAATCCCTCAGCGACAGGCTTTGTATTGTATTCACTGCGGTGCCTGCTCAAAATACAGCAATTTTGCAGATGAAACTGAAGCAACAAAGTCCGTTATCGACATCATTAAGGCGCCATTTATACAAGGACCAAAACATTTCGAAACAAATTTCAAACTTCCCTTGAGCGGGTTGGCTACCAGCAACTGCCCGGTGGCCATTGACCTAAAAGGACTGGTTCTTGAAAACCGACGCTTGGCTGTAGAACAAAAAATGGAAGGACGATCCGATGCTCTTGCTTGGAAAGCTTGGAAAACAGCCATGATGAGTCGGAAATGGTTGAATAAAAGCGCCGGTATGAAATCTTTCACCTTGAAGAGTTTTTTCAAAAAACATTGGGGGGAGGCGCGTGATTTCCCTAAGCCTGTGGACCAATCTTTTAACGAATGGTGGGTACAATCTCGTGGTAAGTCAGAAAATTAACCCAGAATTCAAACGAATACGGTGCTTTCTTCTTTATTTTGTGCCGTGAATCGTCTGCTCACTTGTCTATTTCTTTTATGTACCTGCGGCACTTTTGCCCAAGTATTACCCTCTTTCGGAAATTCACGAACGGGTACTGCTGGCATGCAGTTTCTAAAAATTATGCCTGATGCACGTGGAAATTCGATGGCTGGAAGCTATATCGCACAAGCAGATGACGCCATGGCCATGTTTTGGAACCCAGCAGGAATAACCCAAATAGGCAAAGAGCGTTTGCATGTGCAATTCGACCAAACCCGCTATTTCGCAGGTTTTAACTTAAGCTCGATCGCCGCTGTGTATCGTCCCGCTCAAACAAGCTTTTGGGGGGTTTACTCTTATGTGCTTACCTCCCCTGAAATGGATGAAACCACCGAGTTTCAGCCGGAAGGAACGGGCAGGACTTTTCGTAGTCAAAGTACTTTAACCGGCTTCACGTATGCCCGAATATTGACCAACTCTTTTTCTTTTGGGGTCAATGCAAAGTTTGCAAGAGAGGCTTATTCTGATGTTGCTGTGAATAATGTCATGTTCGACTTAGGTATCCGCTATAATGTCGGTGTTAAGAATGCCCGATTTGCTGTGACTTTAAGCAATTTTGGCATCAATGTAGAACCCAATGGAGAAGTCACTCGACTTCGCCATACGGGAGACGAAGTAGTAAGCGGATTTGAACGTATTTCTGTTCCGGGCATCTTCCGTATCGGTGCAGCCTTCGATCCCATTAGCAAAGAGAATCATGTGTTGACGCTAAGCACACAACTCAATCATCCAACAGATAATAATGAAACCTTGGCCTTTGGTGCCGAATACGTTATGCGAAAAGTTTTTGTACTGCGCTCTGGCTACGAATTTGGTGCAGATGTAAGCGGGTTTCCTCCATTGGGGATGGGTGTCAAGCTGCGTCGTAAATTTGGCGAGATGCGTATCGATTATGGATTTAGTCACAAACAACGACTCGGACAGGTTCACCGAGTAGGCATTCAAATCTCCTTTTTATGAAGAAATTAACTGTTTGCCTTTCGCTCATTCTGTCACTTAGCTCTTGCAAGTTCTTCTTTGGGGAGAAGTCGGATGATACTATCAAAGAAATCTTCATTCAAGGAAGCATCGACCCAAACCTGATTCCTGCAGGAGTTGGATACGTACCTGTTCAGCCCTTTTTTACCGGCTTTTCAAACCCTGTTGATGTATGCGCTGGCTATGATGAAATGATTTATGTTGTGGATGATTTTGGACTCCATGTTTTAGATCAAGCGGGTCGTAGGTTTAAAACTATTCCCATTTTAGGGGCTGAAGAAGTCGTACAAGATCGCCGTCTTCATACCTATGTTTCAGGCCGACTGAACATTAACGTTGGAGGCAATAATTACAATGTAGCTGCTGTATACCATTTGAGTAATACAGCAACGGCAGATGGTCCCTATTTTCTGGATACTTTAATTCAGCCATTCGATGACTTAAGTAGGGCCTTTACTTCCTTCCGTGGGGCTCCAGATGAAGCTGTTCAATACAATGGGTTAACCGTTCTTCATGATAATACCTTAATGATTGGGCGCACCGGACCAACCAATTCCAGCACGGGTGTTGCTTTCCCTGATAATACCGTCTTATTTTATGATGAAGATGGAAATAATCTAGGGAATAGCAACGGCTTGAATTCCAAAAGCCCGAGCATCAAATCAAGTTATAAAATTCAGGCAATGAACGGCTTTGCTGGTCCGCCCCAGCGTTTGTTTGGTATCAATGAGTCGCGTGACTTTTTCTTGGCTCAATACGACTCCATTAACCCCGTTGAGTTTGCATGCTTGGGCATCGAATACCAATTTGACCCCGATTTGGGTGTGCGTTATGATGGGAAGCCAATCTACCTTAATTTTGACACTACCAAAGCTACACGATTCTTATACGAACCCTTCCGTTTTGGCCGAATAGCTGATCTCTGTGTAGCGGCTGACAATACCGAATACCTCTTTGTGATTGACCAAGACAAAGATTCTCTCTACCAGTTCACCAACCAAGGTTTTGAGGGCGTTACTCCCCCAGCGAATTTCCCTGCCAGCAAACAAATCATCACCTCCTTTGGTGGAGAAGGTAGTGGCCTATTCAATTTCCGTGAACCAAGTGGCGTCGCTTATATGAAACGAATTATCTATGTAGCAGATAAGGGCAATGGAAGGATTTGTCGGTATATTTTGAGTACGGATATCGAGTAGGTGGTGTGATAATACAACTCTAGCAAGACGCACGGTCTTTGCTCAACCCATAGGGTGTTGCTTTCGCCGGCTTAAGAGGCGCAATTTGTTCGTCATTGCTTTGGCGTTTGACTCGTTAAAGGTTTTCCCGCAGCGTATTCTCTGCTCACCTTAGCATGCCCTAAGCTGTGACCTCTTACCCAGCAACAGCTCTGCTAGGAACTTTCAATCAACCACAAACTGGAATAGAGCCTACCAAATCTTCCACCAAGCATCCTTTTTCATTCCGATAAAAACCCCTTCTTCCGTTTCTTGAACGGGGTAGGTATCCACAAAGTCTCCTTGACCTGGAGCGCCACGGCCATTTTCTACATTGTATTTCCAGCGGTGTACCGGACAAACCACATGATCACCTTCGCACCAGCCTTCACCGAGCCAGGCACCTGCGTGGGGGCAACGATTATTCATGGCAAAATAACCCTTGTCGGTCCGTGCCAAACAAATCCGTTTTTCATCAATATTAATCACGCGAACACTGCCTCTTTGTTGGGGCTCTGGTCCGTGATTTTTGAAGTCGTAGATTTTTATCCAGTTGAGTGAGGCCATGCCGCAATATAAGCGTTTGTAAAATTTAGAATGATACAAGGAACAGAGTCATAGAGCGGTGCTTTGCGTATGCAAGTCATTAGGGCATTAATTTTGTGTGTCAAACCCTATGTAAAACCACCATGCCATGAATAAAGCTCTACTTATTTTCGTTTTTACCCTTTCATTCAGCCTTTCTGTATACGGCCAACAAACTTGGATTCCAGAGAATGATTATCGCTTGTATGAAAGCCCGTGGCGGCTTCAAGGTGTTGAGTTGCACTTAGAAAAAACACAAAATGGCACCCAATATTTCCAAAATTACTTGCAGGCAGAACGCATTACCGGAACTTTAAATAATGGAGGTAATCCAATCAACTTGGATCATCTTCGCTTGGATTCCACCACACAGCTAGCTTTAACAGAATACAATATATCTGGCGACTTTGTGTATATTTTCAAACAACGATTAAGGATGCCCAATCACCCAAAAACCAATACCACCTGGGTAGCTCAAGTCAAAGGCTCAAGTTTATCGTATGTTGCCTATTCAGCACCAGGATTTGTTTATGATGCAAATTATCAAGATTCTGTTTTAGACATCACCTTAAAAATTGAAAATAATGGCTTTGAAGAAGTCAATCATCCTCAAAACAATGGGTTGGTTCGTTATGGAAAACGACTCGGACTGATAGCCTATAGTGCGGGCATCAATTTGGAAGGCATTGATACGATATATCTAGCTTATTCTGAAAAAGAATCTTTTGGGACCATCACCAAAAGCGCGTCTGAAGTTTTAGATTTTAAACCGGGAATGGAGTTTCACCATGTGCGGGTAAATCGCACTTCTGGTGCGGCAGATAGCAGTCTGTTTATTCATAAAGTGCTCAATGTTTATGTCGATAGTGCGATTCTTAACCGCGTAGATTCTGTTTATAATCAGCGCTATATCCATTTTACAAAAGGTGCAGACTCTGGCACAGTAAAAGCTATCTCTTGGTTTGCGGGAATTGACACCTTTAGCTTCAATCCGTCAGACTATGGTTTTATTGATACCATGAGGCATAATGAAATGCTGCGAGGATTCGATCAATTGCAAAATAATGAATTCAAATGCGGCTTGTATGACTCCAATCTAGAACTCCGTCCTGTGATGTTAGGCGCTGTTATTGGGGCAGACACGAGTATTACCCATGGAGCCATTCCTTATTACTATACAGCGCAAGCTAGCATCCATATGGAATATGAGGAGTACAATTACTATTATCCATACCTCGGTGGACCCTATTACCACTATCATGGCGTTGGTCAAGTGGATGATGATAATCCGGTATTCTATACCCTAAATGGAAAATCGTATGGCACTCCAATTCCAGCAGAGAAAATGATTCGTTTATTCTCCAATCGGCCTAAATCCCTGCAAAGCACTGTTTACCCAAACCCATCGAATCAATCTAGCATTCTGCAATTAGAGAATGCTGGCTCGTATTACGTAGAAATTATAGATATACAGGGAAGGCCTATAGAATCTTTGAGCTTTGATGGTATCCAAACGGAATTGAAAACAGCGCAGATGGAAAACGGAATTTATTTCATTCGTATAACGGATGGACAACGATTTGGAACTATCCGCTTGGAAGTGATGCATTAAGCGTTCGGCACATTCTACCTAAAAGTTTATTTTCGCAGCATGAAAACCATCGATAGCTTTTCTTTTGCCGGAAAACGTGCCTTGATTCGTGTAGATTTCAACGTGCCTTTAGACAAACAAACGCTTGCCATCACAGATGATGCGCGGATGCGTGCTACCCTTCCAACCATCAATAAAATATTAAAAGATGGAGGATCTGTTGTATTGATGTCGCATTTAGGTCGTCCGAAAGAAGGGCCTGAGGATAAATTCTCTTTGGGTCATTTGGTGGATCATTTGAAAGAACTTACCGGTGCTCCTGTTTATTTTTCATCCGATTGTATGGGAGATGAAGCGCATACCCTCGCTCACAACCTCGAAGAAGGCGAAATTTTGCTTTTGGAAAATTTGCGATTCTATAAAGAAGAAGAACAAGGCGATAAAACCTTTGCAGCTAAACTAGCTGGTTATGGCGATATCTATGTGAATGACGCCTTCGGAACTGCTCACCGTGCTCATGCTTCAACCGCTATAATTGCTCAATTCTTTCCTGAAACCAAATGCTTCGGCTATGTCATGGCCAAAGAAGTGGCTAATGCAGAGATGATTCTGAAAAGTGCAGAACGCCCGTTCACGGCTATAGTTGGTGGCGCGAAAGTATCAGACAAGCTGCTTATCCTTGAGAACTTGCTCGATCTTGCCGATAATATTATTATAGGTGGTGGAATGGCCTATACCTTCTTAAAAGGAATGGGTGGAACAATAGGTAACTCATTATGTGAGGAAGACCGTATCGACCTAACCAAAGAATTAATTCACAAAGCCAAAGCAAAAGGCGTTAATCTACTCTTGCCGAAAGACAGTGTTGTTGCAGATGCATTTAGCAATGATGCCAATATAAAAGCAGCAGATAATATGCATATTGAAGACGGCTGGATGGGGCTTGATATCGGCCCAGATGCCTGCGAAGATTTCAAAAATGTTGTATTGAGCTCCAAGACCATCCTTTGGAATGGACCAATGGGTGTATTTGAAATGAGCAAATTCGAAAATGGCACCAAAACTATTGCTGAGGCCGTAGTAGAAGCTACTGAAAAAAGCGGCGCCTTCTCCCTCATCGGGGGTGGCGATAGTGCAGCAGCTGTTGCAAAATTCGGGTTCCAAGACCGTGTGAGCTATGTCTCTACAGGCGGAGGAGCACTTTTGGAGTATTTTGAAGGAAAAGTGTTGCCAGGCGTAGCTGCGATTAACGAATAATTTGCCCAAGACGCAAAAGGTACTAGGTTATAGGTTAGAGCAACAAGGGTTCGCCGCCCTAACCCGTGACCCAAAACCCAAAACCTTTTCAAGAAAAAGCCCCGACTCTCAGAAGAATCGGGGCTCTTTTTATGGGGCATAACCTAGTCTACATTTTGTAAGAAATACCAATCGCGGTGGTAATCCCCATCTTGTATTCTGCGGTAATGTATTTGGTGTCTTTGTAGGTTTGGAATAATTGATACGAGGAGTTCAAGATATTTTGCACTTTGAAACTCAGGTCCCAATGTTTGCCTAATGCTTGACCCACAACCAAGTTCAATGTAGGGATTGGTCTTTCATAGATATCTGGTGTTCCCAAGGTACCCACTTGTGCCAATCGTGTTCCAAATAGATTAAACGACATGGTTGCATTAAAGCCTGCGCTATCGTTGTCGTAAGTCAATGCTGCATTGATAATATAAGGAGATTGTCCTTGTAGCGGACGGGTTGCCGAAAAATCAGGATTATTATTTCTAGCGGCAGCCAATTCTTGTGGGTTGATTTTGGAAACCGAATAGATGTATGTAAAGTTAGTGGTGACTTTAAAGTTTTTCAATGCGGGTGAAATTACTTTCAAGCTCTTTCTAAATTCCAATTCTAGTCCATAAAGCTGGGCGCTTTCAACATTATCGAAACGAATCGTTGGGTTAGGTTTCAAAGGATCAAATACACGAATGATTGGGTCCTTGAAGTTTTTGAAGAACCCACTCACCGCGATGATTTCGCCTGGTTCAGGATACAATTCCCAACGAATATCTGCATTTGTAATATGTGTTCGCTTTACGTCGGGAGAGCCTTCATATACAAAGCCACCAATAAAATCTAAGGCTGCAAATGGCGCTAATTCACGCATATTTGGACGAGCCAATGTTTGAGTTCCTGTTAAACGCAAGTTTGATTTTGCGGTAAGCGCATAGATAAAATTGAGGGAAGGAAGTAAATCTACACCTTTAATTTCACCACGTATCGGATTTCCATCGGCATCTGTTTTATCAGAAAGCACTAGGATATCGGTGGTTTCGAGTCTTACACCCGCAATAGTTTTCAAGCGCGTATTGATATTGAATACACCCATTGCGTATGCTGCACCAATATTTTCTGTTCCTGAATACAAGTTTTCAGGGCGAGTCTGGTCATAAATGAAGTTAGAGTGCAAGTAGCGTTTTATCTCCCCATTTTCTTCATAAGTGTCGACGATACCAAAATTGGAAGAGGCGAAGTACCGCTCTGCTGTTCCTGCATCACGCAAGGTCATTGCATTCGGTGTATAATACTTCCCACTTGGATCGAAGGAGACCCCATCCATTGCTACACGAAAACGAAGTTCTGAAAAGTCGCGTGTTTTGCTCGAATACGCTACACCGAATTTCAGTTTGTTTTGGTTTTCTTCTCTTACCCCTTCTTTCTTCAATGGAACTTCCAAATCCACTTGCCCACTGTATTGAACGTCTTGCAAATCCCGGAAGAAGATTGAAGGAAGATCAAATTCAGATGGTGCAATGATTCCCAAAGAATCTCCCGGATCGATTTTAAAGGCATAGAGTTTCATGTCGGGTTGCTTCATACTTGAGCTTGTAACACCGCCCACCCAGGTGAGTTTCATGTCGTTTTTACCCAAGCTATGTTTTCCATTCAGCATTGCGTTCAATAAAGAACGTTCCATCATATAATTCACTGAGGTAAAGAAAACCGCATCCGGATTTGAAAGTACTTGAGGGGCTCTACCTGTTTGTTCTCTGGATACTTTTTCTCCATCGTGGTTGTACATGAGGTTGAAACCAATCTGATTGCGGTCATTCCACTGGTATGTCACATTTGCCAAACCTCCGAGGTTTGTGTTTTCAGATGCTTTTCTATCCGTAAGCTGAAAAAAGTCAATAAGGGTTTCTGCATTTCCCGAAAGAATTTTCCAGGCATTCGATGTGCCGTTCTCATAATATGAAAAATCATGTGAGTAGTTGATTCCTGCGATAAAACCGAGCTTCCTTTTCTCACCAAACTTATAGCGATTACCGTAGGTTGCATTAAACCCGGTATTCATAAAAGTAGGCTTGGTGGAATTAACAAAAGATTCAGGGCGCATTCCCTTTGCAGCACGATCAAATATGGCGCGGTCTTCTGGCTTATTTGGATTACGTGCTTGGAGGTAGTATGCATTGTTTAGCTTGTCTTTGTGCTCAGTATAAACTGGGTCGAGCTTACGTGTCCCATCATCATAACCAAGCCAATCGTATTTACCGCCTTGAGACGTTAAGAAGTTCTTTTGAAATGAGCTCTGTGAATTATATCCTGTACTTATGCCAAAGCTGAAAATTTCCCTTTCAGGAAATGATTTTGTCGAGATATTTACATTTCCACCAGTGAAGTTTCCTGGTTGGTCTGGGGTGAAGGTTTTTGAGGTAACAATATTCTCAATCATTCCAGCAGGAATCAAGTCCATGCTTGTACTGTTTCGATATGGGTCTGTACTAGGCAAGGTCACGCCGTTCATCTGGGTGATAGAATAGCGGTCGCCTAAACCACGCATCACAATAAATTTACCTCCCTCAAGTGATGCTCCAGTAACTTGTTTCATGGATTCCCCTGCATTGGAGGTTCCGAGTCGTTTGATACCTTCAGAAGAAATAATATCTTGAACAACGATGGATTTTTTCTGCATGGCCAAAACGGCTTTTTCAGAATTTCTGATTGCTTCAGCTTTAACCTCGGCTTCTCCTAATACTTCCACATTGTCTTCGAGCTGTACATTCAGCACTTTCTCCTGGTCGGCAACAATTGTTGTGTTTGGAAACGACTGGGGAGCCATACCCATATAACTAACTTCTATCGTATAGGTTCCTGGAGCAATATCGATAGAATAGTCTCCATATAAGTCGGTAACCGTACCTTGAATCATTGATTCACCGGCATTAACCGTAATGGTCACTCCGGTTAACTCTTCACCGAGCACCTTATCGGTGACTTTTCCTTTAAGCACTCCCGTTTGGGCGTTGGTGAACATGAAAGCCAACACACCTAGAAACAGCAATAAACTTCTTTTGAACATTTGGTTTGTATTAAAACAGGAAAAGGCGGTGTCATAAACACCACCCTTTCGTTTGTTAAGATTTATTTGATGATTACTGTACAATCAATTTAACCGTTACTTGGCTAGAAGCGCCTTTTACATTTACAAAGTAAGCTCCTGCTGGCAAGTTTTCAATCATTACTGAATTATCTCCTGCTTCCACAGCTCCAAGGTTTTTTACCATAACTGACTGACCAGCAAGGTTCAATACACTAACAACTACATTGTCGTTTTCGCTCAACTCGAAAGTCAAGGTACTAGTTCCATTGCTTGGGTTAGGGTAGATGCTTGAAGATGCGATATTGTTGATTTCTGTTACTGAAGTCAGCGCTGCAGCCAGGTGATCATTTCTGTCTAATGTGGTCCAGCCATTGATCCACTGTGGACCTGATGTACTGAAAGCTCCTTTATACGCAACTTGCTCAAAGAAGGGATCATTTGGAATAGTAGCCAAACCAGTGGTTACATCCGCATTTGCAGTTGGTCTTGGGTCAAGAGTATTGTCTTGAACGCGACCGATACCTTTTAAACCAGGATTTGCGATTTTATTGTTTTTAGCGGTGAATTCAGTAATCAACTTGGTTCTTACCAAACTTGGTTGGTCAGAGGAACTAGGGATGTTTAATAATCCAAGTGAACCTGTATCAAGGTTATTTCCTGCTCCGAAGCTCCATAGTAAGTTGCTTTCCCAAACAAGGTCACCATCTACTAAACGTTGGTATGAATCGACTCCTTTTGAAGCTGCAAGGTCTTCTACTTGCCAAGCCCATTGTTTTCCTTCTGTGAAGATGGAATTTTTAATTTTACCGGCAGTCGCATCTCTCTGAAGAATCATGATGGTTTGAGCAGCATTGATTGTTCCTGTGTTTCCTGGTCCGATACCGGTCCAGTTGTATACCATTGGATCAGAGTTACGCGCTCCACCGTCAGGAATTGCTCCATCTAATTCACCGATGCAATCACCTATTCCAGCAGACTGCAGTGCAAACCAGAATTGGCCTTTTCCACGGAAACCTTCATCCCAATCAAACGCATCATCGCGGCAGAAAGAAACTACGGCATGTTTAATATTTACGCTTCCTCCAAAGAATTCCATTCCGTCATCTTTGTTTGCATAGATTTCGATATAATCTACTTTAGTTCCTGCACCTACAGCACACCAAGAGATTCCATTCAACTCATCACCTGATCCAAGCTCGAATCCGGCATGACGAACAGATACATACATAAGGGTACCGGAGTTGTCGTTTTCGTCGGTTCCACCGTATAAAGCGCGAGGCTCTGTTCCGGCAACACCCTCTGCTTGTGCTTCAGCCAATCCGTCTTTTTCGAATGGTGCTTTACCACAAATTACGATTCCACCCCAAAGGCCGATATCATCAGGACCCAAATCACTAGGGTCATCCACATCATCCGCTTCTGCTGTGAAGATAATTGGTTCATACTGTGTCCCTTCAGCCATTATTTTGGCACCTCTTGAGATTGTCAAGAAAGCATCAACACCAGCTTTTCCTTTGATTACCGTTCCTGCTTGAATATTCAAGGTCGCTCCGTCTTCAACGAATACCGGTTCGGTTAATAAATACACATTGTCTTTAGTCCAATTAACAGTTTCACCTGCATTGATGGACGCATCTGTTACTTCCACGACTGTCTGGGCAGATGCTGCCATCGACATGCTCGTGAGCGCAGTTAAGATCCAAAGTTTTGATTGTTTCATGTTCAAATTATTTGATGCAAAACTGGGCCTATGCAATGAAGACAATATTACCCGTGAGTTATGATATTGTTAACATGGCACAGAACCAGTAATAGCTAGGATTACAGAATTAAAACACGTTGATATATTCTTGGGTTTTCTGTATCAATAAGCTTCCGAATCCTATCCTTCGCTAAGCCTTAAGAATTCGTTAACAATGGCATTATCTTCTGATAATTCGATACCTCCAAATTTGTCTTGCAGTAATATCCTTCATAAAATGAATAAGAGCCGGAAAGTAGTTCCGGCTTTTGTTTGTTTAAGCTTTGTCAAAAGTTCATCATATGCAGTTGCTAACTTACCTGCGATTGTCGAATCTCAAACTTGGCATTCTTGTGAACTTCAATACAGATTCCATAAACAATTCCATTTATCGGAAAGTGAATAATCTATGATGAGCGTATCTTGTTGTTCCGACAAGGAGGGTTTCCCGCAGACCGTGTGCGCCGAAGCGATTAGCGAAGGTGCATTGACGCAGAAAACGCGCAGATCGGTTGTTGCTAAATGTGGAGTTCTAGTTTTTTTTTTGGTCGTTCTTGTTGGTCCGATGAAGAAATTCGTCCGCAAAATCCTACTCCAAGTCAAACAAAAATCTGCGCTTTTTCTGTGTCCATTTGCGGGCAATAATAAGCCGCCACGAAATCCTATGCCGCGAATAATACCAGCCCATAAAAAAGAATTTCTACTCGAATTCGTCGCAATCCAATTAATCATCGTAATATTGCAATATAATTATGGGAATCACAAAAAGTAATCTATTCAGCAAAGAGCAAAATGAGTTAGCGGCCGTGGCCAAGGTCCTTGCTCATCCTGCACGTATAGCCATCCTTCAGCACCTTATCGCTAGCAAAACTTGCATCAATAGCGACCTGGTACAAGAACTCGGCTTAGCCCAAGCAACAATATCACAGCACCTGCGGGAATTGAAAGAGCAAGAACTCATTCAAGGATCTATTGACGGGGTAAGCATCTGTTATTGTATCAATCCAGCCAAATGGGATCAAATACGCGTTTTGATGAATACCCTTTTCGATTCCTTTCCAATCACTAACTGTTGTACATTATGAAAACATCCAATGAATTAAAATCGCTCGTACAAGAGAAATACGGCGAAATCGCTTTACAAAATAAAGAAACAAATGCTGCTTCATGTTGCGGTGCCGGTCCGGTTTCTGGAAAGGTATACTCCATCATGGCAGACGAATACAAGGACCTAGACGGTTATGCTAACGATGCTGACCTCGGGTTAGGATGCGGACTACCCACTGAGTTTGCCAAAATCCAAGAAGGTGATACCGTCATAGACTTAGGTTCTGGAGCAGGAAACGACGCGTTTATCGCCCGTCATGAAACAGGGGCAAGCGGGAAAGTAATCGGCATTGACTTTACTCCGACAATGATTGAAAAAGCACGCCTTAATGCAGAAAAGCTCGGATATAACAATGTTGAATTCCGCCAAGGCGACATTGAACATATGCCGGTTGCAGACAATACTGCTGATGTAATTGTAAGCAATTGTGTCTTGAATTTGGTGCCAAACAAAGAAGCGGTCATCAATGAAGTATTCCGGGTTATTAAACCCGGGGGGCATTTTAGTATTTCTGATATCGTGCTATTAGGAGACCTTCCTGAAGCCTTTCAAAAGGATGCAGAAATGTATGCGGGATGTATCAGCGGCGCCATGCAAAAAGATGATTACCTGAACGCACTAAAAAACGCAGGTTTTCAAAATATTAGCATCCAAAAAGAAAAAGCCATCATCCTTCCCGATGATATATTGCAAGCCTATCTGAATGAAGAAGAAATTGCCGCGTTTGCGCAACGTGAACATGGTATTTTCAGCATTACGGTGTATGCAGAGAAAGCTGGAGAAAAACAGAAAAAGAGTCTCCAAGATTTGAGCACCGTTGACACGGCTTGCTGCGTTCCTGGCACACCTGGAGGTTGCTGCTAATGCTCTACCCAGAAATTGAAAGGTTTTTGGAAACACTCCCAAGCTCCGTTCGCTCGAAAGAGCGTGCGGAGAAATGGGATATGCTTGCTGAGAATCTTGATCAAAACAGACTCCATGGTGCCATCAACTTTATCTGCACCCATAATGCACGAAGAAGCATTTTAAGTCAAAGTTTAGCTACCGTCTTAATTCATAAATACGGACTATCGAACATCAAAGCCTGGTCTGGCGGCGCGGAAGAAACGTTCGTTCATCCAAACTCCATTGCAGCTTTACAACGCATCGGATTTCGACTTATTAAAGAGATAACTGGAAATAACCCCCATTATTTCATGGCGTATTCCGAAGATGCTCCTCTTTTAGAATTATTCTCAAAGAAATTTGATGATCCTACTACACCAGCTCCTTACCATGCTATTCTAGTTTGCTCGAAAGGAGATGTCGCCTGTCCATTTATTCCAAACGTAGGTTCACGCACCCTCATTCCTTTTGAGGACCCAGGCGCCTTCGACGACACTCCTCAAGCCGAAAAGGCCTATGACGAGACAGCAAAAATCATCGGTCAAGAATTAAGTTACTTCTTTTCTGCGCTCGCAAAGCCTTAAGTCAAGCTGCGTTGGCGAACTCCCTCAAAAAGGGCGATCCCACAGGCAACAGATACGTTCAGTGAGGCGGTGACACCAGACATTGGAATAAATGCAAGTTCGTCCGAGAGACGCAAAAGCTCATCACTGATCCCCACATCTTCTGCGCCCATAATAAGGGCCAATGGACCAGACACATCGCAATCATAAAGAGAAGTGGTGCCTTTTTCAGTCACTCCAACCACTTTTACTCCAAAATTTTTCAGGTCGCTAATGGCGTCTTTAAGGTTCTTCGCACGGCAAACCGGCATGCGCATCAAGGCGCCAGAGGAGGTTTTAATCGCGTCTTCATTGATCGGAGCGACGTTTCGTTGTGGGATAACCAAAGCATGCACACCAGCACATTCTGCCGTACGCGCGATGGCACCGAAGTTTCGTACATCGGTAACGCCATCTAGCACCAAAATCATGGGCATTTCGCCATTTTCAAAGGCCCGAGTGACAATCTCATCGAGGTTAGAAAACTCCACTGGAGAAACCATGGCAACCACTCCTTGGTGGATTTTGCGTGTTAGGCGATCCATCTTATAATTTGGAACAATCATCACTGGAATATCCAGCTCCACGCATTTTTGGCGAATTTCATCTAGGCCAATCTTTCCCTTCTCAATAAAAACTCGGTCGATAACGGTATCGGAATTCAGTGCTTCTTGCACAGGGTGAATTCCGTAGATCATTTGTTGATTCATTATTGCATAGGGGTTTTAGGAGCATAGGCCGCCACTTTTGTAGCAAGGTCTGCACGGTTATAGATTTGAGAAATTCGGTATACTTCTCCCAAATTATTGATGGCGGTACCAATTTGATTACCAATTAAACGTTTTTTCGACCCAGTAAACTGATTGAAATAGGTCAATAACTCTTCTTGTTCTAAAACGAAACGATTCATAATATCATCGCCACGATCAAGCTCTTGAACTTCATAACAGGCTTGTGCCAATGGAATAACCATTTGTGAATATTCATAAGGAATCACCTTTCCGGGTATCTCCCCTTCAATTTTATCTATCACTTGAATCACAGAGTCTCTCTTCCCTTCTAACGCTAATTGCATTGCGAGAATTCCATAATAATTACGGAACGTACGGCACATGCGTAGGCTTTGCTCATCCATCAACACATCTGGATTAGCTACTCCACCTAAAGTGAACTTATTCACCAGGCGGTCGAAGAAAATATCGGGGTCTGCATTTACAGGGATACGTGGGTTCTTCGGCTTATTCATCGGTACCAAGCGGTATACCAAGCCATCCATACGGAAATACTCTCCGAGGCCAAGATGATTTGAATTCACCGAATTTGACGCGAAATAGATAGGGCGCTCAAAATTATTCTGTTGAATGAGGTCGAGCGTAATCCAGTCTGCCTTTAACATCGCTGAAGACTGGATGGTAAATTTCAGTTCATCCACAAAATAAGGAAGGTCTTTTTCACGAATGGTATTCGACGCCATTGCCTTTTCACGGTCAACCTGTATGGTCATGTTCCGAACCGGGAAATAATTCACCTGCTCTCCGAAATACCAAGGGCGCTTTGTACGTGGGTTTTCATCATCTGTTATGAATTCCAAGATCTGCTCAAAAGCATAGTATTTACTCTGGTTGGTAGGTAGGTTGGGATTATCATAGAACGACACTTGTTCCCTCAAGCCCTTCGCATACTTATCTTTTGACACACTCAGCTTGAACGGAGCAGAACCCATCAAGGGTTTGGTAAGAGCTTCCACATACCAATCGAAATTCAACAATTGTAAATTCACTACGCGTACGTCGGTGCGGAAACCCTCCACATTTTGAATATACCAAAGAGGGTAAGTATCGTTATCGCCATTGGTAAATAGGATTGCATTTGGCTCACAACTTTCGAGATAATCTTTGGCATATTCATTCACCATGGTACGTTCCGAGCGGTCATGATCATCCCAATTTTGAGCGCCCATAAGCACCGGCACAGCAAAGAGGGCGATAATACCAGCACCCAAAGCGGCCTGATTCGCTTTGAGCCATTTACCAAGCCAATCGGCAAATTGCAGCACGCCTAGCCCTATCCATATACAGAATATTTGGAAGGACCCGACCAGCGTATAATCCCTTTCTCTCGGCTCATAGGGAGGAGCATTTAAATAAACCGCAATCAGAATTCCCGTGAAGAGAAAGAGCATGGTGATGATAAAGAAGTCGTTCTTGTTTTTCTGTAATTGATACAACAAGCCCATGATGCCCAAAATCAGTGGCAGCATATAGTATTTGTTCCGCGACTTATCATTCTCCCATTTTTGAGGCAGATTGCTTTGAGGCCCAAGTCGCATTGCGTCTAATCCAGAAATCCCAGTTAGCCAGTTTCCATAAATTGGGTCTCCATCCCCTTGCATCATATTCTGACGGCCTGCAAAATTCCAGAGGAAATAGCGCCAATACATGTGGCCAATCTGGTATTTGAAGAAGAAGGAAATATTCTGCCCCATGGTAGGCACCTTATCTTTATCAGCCCCTGTCCAAACCGAATAACCCTGCGGGCTGCTCGATTTTTGTTGATCACCCATACGTGGAAAAACGGTCACATACTTTGGATCCCAGACATATTCAGGCTGAATGCCAGCATCTTCGTATGAGTCTGCCCCTTTGCGCCAATCTTGTTTGCCTTCCACCACATCAATGGCTGGAGCATTAAAGTAAGGACCTTTAAGCAGGGCTCTATCCCCGTATTGTTCGCGGTTTAGATAGGAAACCAAATTAAATGGGTCTTCCGGATTGTTCATATCAATTGGGGTATTCGCCAAAGAACGAATCACCACCATTGAATAAGAAGAATAACCAATTAAGATAAAGGCAAAACAGAGCAAGGCCGTATTCAACCAAGCTTTTCCTTTAGCATGACTATACCAAATGGCAGCGATTAACGAACCAAAAAGTAAGGCGGCAAAAAACTTGACTCCAGAGCCGAAGCCCATGCCCAAATCGTTTACAAAGTAGAGATCGAATTTGGCGGCCAAGGTTGGAATTCCAGGAATCACCGCAACCTGTACAAAGGCGAGAATAGCCAAACCAATACCTGAGGCAATAAAAAAGCCTTTTGTATTGAAATCATACTTTTTGAAGTAATACACATATACAATGGCTGGAATTACCAAGAGATTCAGCAGGTGGACTCCAATTCCCAGTCCCAATAAATAAGCGATTAAAATGAGCCAGCGGTTTGCCCCAGGCTGATTGCTATTGTGCTCCCACTTGAGAATGCACCAAAATGTTAAGGCCGATAGAAAAGAAGATGCAGCATATACCTCCGCTTCGACCGCTGAAAACCAGAAGGTGTCGGAAAAAGTCAGGGCCAAAGCTCCAACCAAACCTGCGCCATAAACCAAATATTGACGTGTACGTTCTGCTCTGTCGCCATTGCGCAGGAGTTTTTCAGCAAAGTGGGTGATGGTCCAGAAGGTGAACATTACACAAAGCGCACTGGTGAGTACTGAGAGCATATTCACCATAAATGCTACGCCGCTTGGGTCAGAAGCAAATTGAGAGAATAAGTTTCCTACCAGAAGAAATAAGGGAGCACCTGGAGGGTGAACCACTTGTAAATGATAAGAGGCAGAGATGAACTCTCCACAGTCCCAAAAACTGGCACTGCGCTCTGCCGTTAGTCCGTAGGTAATGGCCGCCACCAAGAAGGTGACCCATCCCAACAGGGTATTGATCTTTTTATTGTTCATCTTAGTTGCAAAACTAGGTTATCTAGGGCTTTCTAAACAGGTAGATTTCATAATCATACCCATTCAGGGTGCTTATTTTTTCTTTGGGTTTTTGATGATAGATTAGTTCCAGCTCTGGACGTTGCAAGAGGGTGTCAATTGGAACATGGCATTCATTGGGGCCAAAGTGGGCATCCCAAACAATGATGGAGCCTGAAGGAATATCCCTATTCCACTGGATTTCACTCAAATCCCCTCGTTGTGCCGGGTTGAAGGGATCGATGCGAAAACTCTCCGCAACCGTGGGAGCAAAATAATAAATCCTCTCCCTGTCGGCAAAAAATTCAGAATCACGAAACCACTCCCCGGCTTGCATCAACTCTTGTTTTTCCAAGTCACCATGAAATGGAGGATGATTCAATTTCCATGTTGAAAAAAGCGCAACAAATGCCAGAAGAACGGGTAAACCTTTGGTAACGATTTTCAGCTTTGGATTAAACTGAAATACAATCCTATCCATCGCATAAGTAGCCATCAATGCGCAAGCGGGCATCACGGCGGCCATAACGCGGGTAAGACCTAAAGAACCGCTTATACCTCGTGCCCATACAATGGTATGCCCGACCAGATAAAGAAAGTAAGAACCAAAAATCATAAATACCCATATAGCTAGTGCATCATGTAAGGCTTTCCTTTTAGTAAAATACTTCAAGAGCTCTATGCCAATAAACACAGTACCGAGAATCCACAAGATATAAAGCGGCATGCCCCATATTTCGTTCTTTCTGCTAATAAAGTGCTTCCAGTCCCCATGCCCGTAAATGCCACTTGCGTCTCCGTATGGATGTTGGTTCCAAACCCAAAACAGGTCATCATAATAAAAAGAGCCAGCTATACTATATACTACGGTTCCCACTGCAAGGAGAGGGACAACTTTCCATTGACGTAATTGAAGAAAGGCAAGGAAAAAAAGGAAAATAATGCCATTGCCCTCACTCCGAGCAAACGGCAAGAACGACACGATAATCGCAGCAAGCATGTAGTTTTTGCGGGAGCTTTCATAGAAGGCCCAGGTGAGAAGAAAGCCAAAAAGTATTTCAGTAATTCCCGAAGGAACACAATAAAAATACATGGTGGAACTAAAGAGCAGAATCGGTGCTAACCAAGGGTTCGATAGGCATAAGTTTTTTGCGGTGCGGTAGAGGAGCCAGGAAGTGAGAGAGGCTAGAAGTACATTAAAGAAAAGCGAACCCATCATTCCAAACTGTGCGAAAGGCACACTCAGCAAAACATACAAGGGTTTCGCCCAATGATCCAACAAGTTAGATGGATGTTGGGGTACATAACGAGCGAAAAGATGATGCATCACGCCGTCTTCCCCACCAGCTAGACGACTTGAATTTGCCGCAATCCAGGTAAAGACAAACAAAGGAATTAAAAAGAAGAGCGATTGGGCTTTTCTCATTTTTCAGCATTTAGCGCTTCCCAATATTCGGCAGCGCGACGCGTATGCGGAATAACGATGGTACCTCCAACAATATTGGCAACAGCGAAAATCTCATAAATCTCCGCTTTACTCATTCCTTGTTCAAAACATTTTCCAAGGTGGTATTTTATACAATCGTCGCAACGCAATACCATAGAAGCCACCAAG
>Ga0100380_10001317_pt1 | contig 26965 bp, 12 predicted proteins | sample CryGeymeta201504_FD_80417 | JGI IMG/M metagenome (GOLD analysis project Ga0100380, IMG submission 80417) | Groundwater microbial communities from Crystal Geyser aquifers in Utah, USA - Crystal Geyser metaG 2015-04 | ecosystem: Environmental > Aquatic > Deep subsurface > Groundwater | place... | reverse complement strand
GAAAGGTTCGGAGACTGTTTACCCAGCGAGATTCACAATGTGGCAAAACTGTGGTTGTGTCTGTGAGCAGGAATTTGCTGGTGCCGAGGTTATACTGTATCCATGACAAAGCAATCCGTAGGTTAGTACTACTAGTAGCAGCTACTACTCTAGGCAGCAGTAGTATCCAAAAGCGGACCTTGCATACACGACTCTAAGTAGGGTCTATTTCCTTGATTATTAACGTATTCGAAGAAGCACGATCGAAGCCACCTTTGACTCGACTCATTGTCATAACAAGATCCAAGACTTCACTATTCTTATTGATACTACCAGTAGTAGTGGACTACTACTCTACTACTAGTCAAAATTGATGTACTCGAATTAAATTCAATAACATGATAGGATAAATGTGTCAGAGGGCGGTGATACTCTCCATACTATGGGCGTAGTAGAATCACACTCAATCTAGCTACCAGTAGTTCACAGAGAGCTCGAGAACTACAGGCGGCGGTAATTGGAAAAGTTGTGCGTGAAACAGTACTTCATGGATCTGGTCGGCGGCGGTGCTTCTTGCCGCTTGGCAGACGGATGTCGGATGTCGAGAAATACACCTACGGCTGTTTTTTCAAGGTCTCTTACTTCGTTTGGACGGACGTTTTACTGTTCCTACTAGACTGTAGACTAGCTATTAGACAAGACACTCGCGAAAGAGCAGCATTATCAACCTCTCCAAAAAGAGGCACTGGACTTGATAGCTGCTTTATCGAATTGAAGTGCGAGAAGCTCGAAAACCCTGCCTTTGTAGTTTAGCCAATACAGCATGAATGGTAGGCGTGCATCCCGATGCAGCAACACTGGGCCTTCTATGAAAGATCCCACGGCTGCTGGTGCTGCTGGTGCTGCTGGTGCTGCTGGTGCTGCTGGCAATAGGATCATATTTTGTTTCCGAGGCCTACTGTACCAACGATTCCTCGTACATGGTCTTTAGAATGCTCTTTGTTTCTGACGTGATCCAGTAGCAAGACAAATCGTTCCCTCTAAAGGACGTGTGTCATGCAGGGGTCCTAGCCACAATGATCCTTCAATTTAAGCATCAGTACCAGCTCCTGGAGTCGATGCATCACACAAGCAGTAGGAGAAGCTCTTGTTGTTTTCTTGGGAATTTATTTGTCGCCATCCAAAATCCATTCGCTGTTGCCGGGAGCATAACATGTCCGACAAATGGGAATCCGTTGTAACTTGTGCCATGGAAGAATCGGGTACAAACAAGCTGTTGCTGGTCAAGTCACCGCGTCGTACCACTTGCACAGTCACTACAGCATAATGCGCCGTTCTCAGTACAAAGGTCGTATACCTCGATCTTGACGGCCTGCTGCCTGGGCCACTGCTGCCCGCAGTAATCGAACTCCTCGCTCTTTGAAACAAGGAGCTCGGCGGCTGCTCGTTGTAAGAATTGCTCAGTGGATAATAGACAAACAATGGCAACAATCTTTGAAAAAGACAAACTAATCATCACCGACAAGAATACATGTCCAGCAAGTCTTGGATGCTCATACTGCTTCAGGACTGGCTGGACTTAGAGTCGCAGTGGAATCTCCTGTCTTGGCTCGAGCTTTTTGGAACTTCGACAGTAATTCTCAAGCTGGTGCTAGTTGCGTTGATGAATCATACTTTAAGCCGTCATTGAACGTTCTTCTGAACGATGTGGATTTAGAGGTTGTCAGAGTAGCTACTTGCAATGTTGAAACAGTAGTATCCATTCATTCAACAATATAGTCATCATCAGGAACGAAAAAATCTTCCAGCACTACTATATCGGTCTCCCATCGAAAAGCCCAGGCTCTCTGGCACGAAGTATCCATTGATGTGTCTATACTATGTGCAATACTAGACCCTTTTGGCTGTACAACAGCTTGTTTGGATGCAGCACTACTAGGCACTAGCATAAGCACTTCACCAAGGTGGAGTGGTAGATATTTGTGCTACCGATGTAACCGTCCTGAACGGTGGACGACCGGCCGTGGCTACGAGGTATTACGGAGGTAGTGCAATCACGTCCTGTTCGGCGTTTAGGGTTGTAAATTGTAATAGGCAGCCATTTTACTCGGTTTCTGTGCCTCGATACGACTTGAATATTGCACAGCGATCCCTCGCTTGCTACTACACATGTGTTTTTTGTAGTTTTATTGATTGGGGAAAGACCGAATAAACATGTTACCAGCCAGGCGTAACAGCCGAATCGATAGAATATATCTACAGTACAATTTATCTCTTGTTTTGCACAACTATCTCTAGAGTCTAGAGTAACGGTACGAATAATAATTGTGTCAATCAAATATTAGTTACATTGTGTTGTTGATTCGAAAGTGTTTTCTAATTCTCTCTGTAAATATGCAATCACGTCGATGGCAAGATCAGTCTTGGCTCCCTACTAGCTACTGTAGTAGTAGTAGGATGACATTGACTAGCTATCATCAGATTATACTACTAGCTAGTACTAGACGACTAGTAGTTGCTGCTCTTTTTAGTAAGCTCACCGTGTAGTAGTCTACTGGAAATAAATTTCCTTTTGGTCGAGTTCGACACTACGGAGTGAAGAAAGATATCATGTGAAATGAAAAATATCACCTCGCTCGTTGGACTCTGATTATTTTGTTGCCTAACGCTCATCGGAGGAAATCATTGGCTTGTGACACAAGCGGTCAGAAACCCTCATCTTTTACTATCCTACCAGTGGCTGGTACTATAGTACTACTCTAGTAGTACTACTAGCTAGCTACTTAGGCAGTAGTAGTACTACTACTACTACTAGTAGTAGTAGTAGTAGTACTAGTCTTGCTTAGTACTCCTACTAGCTAGTAGTAGCTACTAGCTAGTAGACTAGTAGGTCGATCGTCGATCTACTACTACCACTCCTACTACTAGCTAGAATAGGAGTAGTTGATTAGCAGAATATGCGTAGTAAGCACCAGTGTTACTCTTTAGCCACAAACAGCGGCAATTACTCGTATTCCTTTTTACCGAAGCAAACAAGTATAGCAACAAATTTCTTCTCTTTCTAGCCAGCATTTAAGCCTGTACAATAGTAGGTAGCCTTGGCCAATATACAAGCTGAAAATGCGTGTCATAGTCTTGTTCCGAGGATGAGCAGGTCCGAGAGTGGCGTCAAACTTAAGTTCAAGCCGAGCGCTGGGTAAAGTCGTCAGCAAAATCGTCAGCAGAAAGACTATGACGGAGCAAATTTATCTACAGTAATATGAAACCATAGATGACTTACTATTCTTATTACTAGTACGGTACTAAGTTGTACTCTATTACTACTAAAAACTAGTAGAACAATAGATAGCTCGCAGCAAATTTTGAATGAAGTGAACTAATAGTCTACTATTAGCACTAGCTAAAAGAGCAGAAGACTACTACTACTACTACTAGTCTACTAGCTAGTAGCTAGCTACTACTCGAGTAGTATATTAGTAGCTCTAGCTAGTAGCTACTATAGTAGCTACTATAGTAGTAGTAGTTGTAGACTAGCTACTACTAGTAGCTACTAGTAGACCTACCAGGTAGCTCCCTCGTTCTAATGTGCTTAACGAAGTGGGTAAGTGTGCGCTCTTCTCAATTATTAGCTCACCCGGCGTCCCGTCAAAAGTCGTTAGAGTAGGACCGAAAAAGCAAACGAACACACAAAACTGTCACGGCGTACAACGAAAGAGAAAAGTAACGTACAACGACCACAAAAGCAAACAACAATTTACACCAATTCATCAACGAGACACCAATAATCATCTAACCTCTACGTAATCCAGAAGCAGCAGCATGGAGGTCGGTGCGCACGTGTGGCTTCGCCGCGAAGACTCTCACTGGGGATGGGTTCCGGCAATCGTTAGTGCCAAAGAGCCCATGACAGCACACGGCGTGGAATTGATGAAGTTGACTCTCAATGATGATCCAAATATTGAATCAGACATGCAACGAGCAGTTAACTACAAAAGCAACAAAAACAGCAACAATCACAACACATACTTGGACCAGCAACAGCCATTCGAAGAGATCGTGGTGGTAGATCCAGAGCAACTGAAGAAGGCCGACCACGATGACATTAAGCTACGGAATCTTCCTACATCTTTCCAATTTTCGGGCGAGGATCAAGAAGCAAAAGTGATTGCGAGTCCTTCCACTATGGTCAAAAGCGGCGTTGTGGGTGGTGTGGATGACCTGATTGAACTGACACATCTTCACGAACCCGCCATTTTGCATGCTTTACGACTCCGCTACGACGCCGATATTATCTACACGTCAACGGGTCCTATTCTGATTGCGGTCAATCCCTTCAAGCCGATGCCTCTCTATTCGGATCAAATGATGGAACAGTATCGAATCCAAGGCGAGATGGGCGTGATGCCATCCACGCCAAACGCTACCACATCGGCCTTTGTCACTCCGTTTCGAAAGCGCAGAGAAGCTCCCGTTTCCAACACGCGTCTCCCCCCACATGTCTACCAAACGGCTGATGATGCCTACAGAGCCATGATGCGAGGATTGGAGAACAAGGCTCTCATGCACGATGAAGTGAAACGAGGCAACAGTCGACTTTCTGCAGTACAGTACGGATCTCACACCAACCAGAGCATTCTTGTTTCGGGAGAGAGCGGAGCTGGAAAGACGGTTACCACCAAGATTGTTCTCAACTACTTTGCCATGCTCTCCAAGAAGAGAGCAGAGATGGACATGAGATCTACTAGCTCTTCACGCAAGAATGGATCTCCCATGATGCACCGGCGCCAACAACAAGACCAAGCGGCAACAACCATTGACGATGTTACTACCGAACAACAAGTCTTGCAGAGTAATCCTATTTTGGAATCATTTGGAAATGCTCGTACCAGTCGCAACGACAATTCTTCTCGTTTTGGAAAGTACATCGACATAAACTTTGGCCGCAGTGGTAAGCTTTCCGGAGCTTCCATTGAAACGTACCTGCTCGAGAAAGTCCGATTGATTCATCCGTCGCCTGGAGAACGTAACTACCACGTCTTCTACCAGTTTCTCAGTTGCGCGACAGCCAAGGAGCGTCGCGATTTCTTTTTGGGAAACAAACAAGTCCAGGACTTTCGTCTCTTGTCGGAAAGCGGGACCTACGATCGCCGTGACGGTGTCAGCGATCAGGCCAACCACCAAGAAATGCTGGATGCCATGGTATGTTGTTTTTGACTATAAGCACTTGTACCGCTCCTGAATACTCGTTTGTTGTTAGACCTGATAACGTGCTCACAATGGCCCATTTTTAATGCTGCGTCTGCAAGATTACAATGGGATTTGCACCCGAGACCATTCAAGCTTTGATGCGATTGGTAATTGCGATCCTCTTCGCCGGCAACATGACCTTTACACCTTCAAGAGATGGAGAAGCCTGCAGTCTTGATAAAACAGAAGCAGCTTTGGCCTGTGCATCATTGCTGGGGATTTCGTTCGAAGGCCTCGCTGCTGCCTTGACAGCTCGGGTCATTCTCGCAGGAGATGAAGTGGTCCAGAAAACATTGACCGTAGAAGAATCCCGAAAGGCATGTGAAGCCTTGATCAAGGCCGTTTACGGAGCGGCCTTTGATTTTGTGGTCAAGAACGTCAACGAGAGTATTCATGATCCCGAACGAGCTCGCGAATCTGCGTGCTCCATTGGTGTACTGGACATTTTCGGATTTGAGAGTTTCCAGAGCAATAGTTTTGAACAACTTTGCATCAACTACACCAACGAAGCTCTTCAGCAGCAGTTCAATAAGTATGTGTTTAAGCTGGAACAGCAAGAGTACGAAAAGGAAGGAATCATGTGGAAGTTCATCTCTTTCCCTGACAACCAAGATGTTCTCGATCTGATTGATAGAAAGCACACTGGTATCCTTGCTCTTTTGGACGAACAATGCATCCTGCCGAGAAGCACCGACCAGAAGTTTACCCGTTACCTTTATGCAAGATGCGACAAGCACAATCGTTTCAGTGCTTCCTCGGCGCAGCGTGTGGACTACTTGTTCAGCATTGAACATTATGCCGGGTACGTTGTCTACAATACCGATTCTTGGCTCGAAAAGAATAAGGACCAATTGCCGGCAGCTTCTGCTGATCTTTTGAACTCTTCTTGCTTTGATCTCATTGGAGAAATCAAGAAGTACATTCGCAGCGAAGACCGTGCTGGTCGAGGAACTGTCGCTACCAAGTCAGTGAGCTCTCAGTTCTCCACGCAATTGCGTACGCTTCGTTCGAGAATTGATGTAACGACTCCGCATTACATTCGTTGCTTAAAACCCAACGACGATCTATCGCCAAACTACTTTGAGCCCAAAAATGTCGTTGAACAATTGCGATGCGGTGGTGTCCTGGAAGCTGTTCGTGTCAGCCGTGCTGGATACCCAACGCGCTACCCCCATGATGTTTTCAATGCTCGGTATTACATTCTCGGTGATTTCAAGGACTCTTCTCCTATGTCGCCAGCTTTTAAAAATGGTAACCAGACTCCAAAGGAGGAAGACTTGAAACGTTTGATCTCCAAAATTGCTTTTGATTTGTGGACCATTGATCACGAAGCTATGCAGAATCTCTTGCAAGCGGAGAAGTTGGCCGAAGCCGAGCTTTCTTCGCCCGCAAAAAAGTTCGGACGAAAGGAGCCACTTTTCCTTAACAACGTTAAAATTCTTAACACAGGACCGGCATCCGTCAATGCACCCCCCTTTTCTCTCGTTGTAGAGAGCTCGGTCAAGACACCCGAGGGAAAGAAAAAAAAGAATCTAAAGCGCCGTGACTCTCATCACGTGACGCGCCCCGAATCGGAGGAAGAATTCTTAAAACTCGATTTTGCCTCTCGTTGTGCTGTTGCTGGATTACAGCTTGGTCGCACCAAGGTATTCCTGCGTCGAGAAGCCTTTGACCGAATCGAAGCAATGCGTTCGGACAAATTTTGTGACGCTGCTCGTACAATTCAAAAGGTCGTCCGCGGACGGCAATGCAAATTGTATTACCAGCACATGCGCAGTGCCGTCATCAAGATTCAGAGCATGTTGCGTATGAGACTATCCACATTCGAGCTCTACGAACGACGTGTCATGTTTGCCGCAGTCAAGATTCAATCTATCTGGAGGTCGTACTCAGTCCGAATTATGATGTACAAGATTGGATACAATCGAAGAGCCGCTGCTATTACGATTCAACTGGCATACCGATCATATATTGACCGAACAACTGGTTTTCAGCTTTCGGAAGACGATATTATCCGGGCTGTCGTTGCAGTGCAAGCTATGCAACGAGGTGCTAAGGCCCGTGCATACGTCACGGAGTTACTCAACTCGTACCACGAAAACGACACTTCTCCTTCACCCGTCAAGACACTGCCACCACCATCCCCCACAGGCGCAGGTCGCGAGCTGGCTCTTCAAGGATCGAATGCTATGAACGGGTTGAGCGCAGCTCCGTCGATGTCCAAGGAACTCTTTCGCGAGATTCAAAAAGAAAATTGGGCTATGGTCGAGAACATCTTGGACAAGCATCCTGAGCTTGCGCAAGTACCCGACTTGAACACTGGAGAAGTCGCACTGCACAAAATTGCACGACACTCTGGAGCCTGGACTTTGTTGATCGATATGGTTCTGGTGTTGCATCCCAAGGCTTTGGTTCATCGCGACAACATGGGTGCCCTTCCGATTCATCACGCCGCAGCCCACGACAACCTTGCCGCACTGGAAATTATTTTCAGTGCCTACAAGGAGGGAATCAAGGACGCTGACAAGATAGGCCGCTTGCCCATCCACGTCGCAGCTCATTACGATGCAGTCGACGCTGTCAAGTTTTTGCTGTCTAAATCTCCTGAAGGTGCCTACACTATGATTGTTCGTCCCCAAGAAGGTTCTGGAGGTGGTCTGCCATTGCATGTTGCCTGCAGCAACCATGCATCTGTTGGGACAATCACAGCTCTTTTGGCCGAGAACTTTACATCTGCCAAGCGCGCCGACGAGAATGGCGATCTTCCTTTGCACTTGTTGCTTCGTCGAGGTGATGGCGTTGATCCCGTTGTTGTTAAGACTTTGTTGACCTGCTTTGCGGACGCAGTGAAGAGGACAGACAAGGACGGCGATCTTCCACTTGCCATTGCCATCAAGTACCGATGTCGCACACCTGTTATCAATACTATTCTTATGCAGGACCCTACAGCAGCGGGAACGTTGAATGGATCTGGGCACAGTCCCCTGCACCTGGCTTTCCAGCACACTGCCGACGACCGCACCATTATGGGTCTACTTAATCACGCACCCGAACTCGCCACTGCTGTGGACAAGAAGACTGGACTCCTTCCAATACAAGTTGCGACCGAAAACGAGCATTCCCATTTTATTGTGCACAACCTCTTAAAACGAGATATGCCTATTGACGTCAACGAGAAAGTTCGCGCCGTGCTCGTCCCCCATCGCTATTCATGGAATCATATTGTTTCCAACACGGATGACATGTATCATCAAGTGGTAACCAAGGTTTTGCAGTCGTGTACGCAGCCGCAGGTTCTTGCCTTGGCCCACGTAGAAGGACCAGATGGAACCATTGCGCTCGCTGCTGCTACACCTGTATGCAAGCATGAAATGAGAGTCATGTTACGTCTATTTAACACCTTGGAAGTTGTGAATCAGAAGCCAGCCTATACCAACCCAAACAGCGATACTCAGATCTTCTACGCTTTGCGATACGAACCTCCTGCTCAAAAGAGTGGTAGTTATACCGTCCTACACGACGAGAGAGATCAGGCGGCAGGCAACGATTATGTCGAGGATTGGGACGATTGTTCTCAGGCTTCTATTGTTTCCCGGAACAGCATTCGTTCGACTTTGACTAGTCGCTCTCAGCAAACCATCGAGGAAAAGATGCGACAGATTCGCAAAGAGAAAGGACAGCAAGTGATTGCGAAACTCACTTCGCGCTCGCATGTTGTTGAGCGAGAGCTCAAAGTTCGCAAGGACTTTCACCTTTCTCGCCATTACGTGCCGGCAATCTTGAGTGTACACCACACCGTCCAACACGCTGCCTACTCGGAAGCTATGGCTGAACCTGGTTACTGCATTACGATGGAAGGAGCTGACACCACCGCTGAGAATCTCATGCTCGATATGCGCAAGAATGGTAAGCGCTTCCCATCCAAAGCGCTCAAGCGTATTGGAATTTCATTGCTGCACATGCACGAACACGGAATTATCCACGGAGATTTTGGAACACATAATATTGGAAAGTTCGGCAGTCGCTGGAAGCTGCTGGGCGTCGGAGGAAGCATTCCTTTGGGCGAACCGTCAAATCCTGATCGAGGATTTTATCATCCACCCGAGGCCATCGTTGTGGATAATAAGCGAGGTGCCATGGGTGCGATTGGTGGCAAGATGAGCATGGGCGCCACTGTTGTGTCCATCCCCGCCGATGTCACATACGACATTTGGGCTTTTGGAGTCGTTGTTTATGAGGCCATCGCCAAGGCGCCTTTATCCCCCTACGCCTGTCGAGGAAAGCGAGAAATGAATGCCGCTGAAGTCTGCAAGATTGGTATGTGGGACGAAAACAGCATTAGAAAAGCGCTGAAGCATATTCAGGACGACGAGGTAGCTCGCGACTTGATCAAGCAGTTGCTGCATCACGATCCCGGTCGTCGTTTTCCTTCGATGCGGGCCGTTTTGGAGCACCCCTTTTTCTCGGGCACTACAAGTGCCAACTCTGGGAACAATTTTTTAGTTGGGACGGCTGAAGGCGTTCAAAGTGCTGCTTCTTTGGAACCAGCCCCGGCCAGTCCCAATGCCTTGAATTCGAACCAAAGCAGCACGAACATTTCTCAGTCTCGACAGATGCTTCCAAAAAAGAAAATATTGGACAATCATCCAGGCATTGTCACCGCCGACTCGGGAGAGAGCCGCGAAAACTACAACAACGGTGTGAAGGAATCTCGCCGATCCTCTGCTACGGGCTCGACTCAATCGTCGTCAAACGATTCTCGCCGAAGCTTCCGCGGGCTACGCAAGATACGGATTCCACGTCGGCAACAAGCAAACTAAAGGAGCATTAATCGGCAAATTCGCCGCAAAATAAAGCGAAGTGATCCTGTCCAGATGAAGGGAGCATTAGTTATATCAGATAGTCACTCAATAACCACACACAGTACGTAATAAAAACGAGTAATTTGTGAGGTTTTGCTTCTTTTAGATAGAGACTGTTGAAGCAAACATTTTGGAGCTATCAAAAACTAGACTAGAGTCTACTCGGAGTATTGTTCCGTTTATGTAAGTTTGTTGATTCGTTTGAAGGAATAAGGTTAACAAGGTAGCGCAGTGACTCCATATCCGAGTACCGGGGAAAGCCAAGCAAGAAGCTGGAAGCTTGCTCGTACCAGTAGTAGACTACTAGCTAGCTACGGAAAGACTCGGAGTAGTCTACTCTAGCAAGGTCTACTAGGTCTAGTCTAGCTACTAGCTAGTAGTAGTGGTGCTCCGAGTTCTTTTCTCTCGTTTGCTACTACTACTAGGCTAGTAGTAGTAGCTACTACTGGTAGTAGTACTGTACTAGCTAGTAGAAGAGTACTGTACTAGGCCAGCAGGCAGGCAGATGGTGATCTTGTACTGTCCTGTACTCCGTTCATCAAACCATAAAAGAACATGAGTTTTTTCAATAACCTTTTGGGCGGCGGCGGAGGCGATGATAAAGATAAAAAGAAGAAGGGTGTAATGAAGAATCCGTTCGCCAATTTGAGTCTTCCTGGACAACAGCAACGCAGTTTTCAGGGTACAGGACAAAGTCTCGGTGGATCGGTGAGCCCGGGCACTTTGATTCCAATAGAATTAAAGAATCCAGGAACGCTTGGATTGAAGGTACGTTATAGGAATCGTTTGGCATGGATGCTCATGATGCATGCATGGATGTATCAAATGAAACATGAGTTTGCTGCTACTGTGCTGCTGTTTCTTTTTTCTCTCTTCAAAATAAATTGGCGGAGAAGTAGCGCTCAGCGAATCGTGCATTATTTTTGCTACAGTACGGAACTCTGAAAGAACTCCGGAACTCTACCCACCATGATTTCACTCATCATTATTATTTGTTCGCTTCTTGCCCCTCTCATTGGCTTGGCTTGGCCTGACATGACAGATTGAAAAGAGAACCAGCGGAGTTGGAACGTCCATTGTCTCCATGGTCGTGGAAGCAAGCCAAGCTGAAAAAGCCGGACTACAACGAGGAGATATAATCTGCTATGCAGGTTCGGAAGGTGTGAGTACACGCTGTTCATGCGTAACTGTCTGCTCGTCTGTTTATGTGGATCGTAGTACTTGTCCAACTTACTTCCGCATTGAATTTTTTACGTTTTACTATCCTCTCTTCTCTCTTTCTACCTCTGCTTTTGAAAAAAGAAATTGGAAATAAGGTACGACGATTTCTTGGCCATGGCAGCATCGGAACACCGACCACTGGTGTTTGACGTCCTGCGCATTCAGACCAAAGCTGCCAAGAATTCTGCAGGAGCAGCAGGAGCAGGAGAAGCAACAAGTGGTATTTCCAACAAGAATATGAATAGACAGCAATCTGCCGATGCGTATGCTCGACAACAGGCCGTCATTGCGGCCGCAGAAGCGAGAGACAAGGCACACAAAGCCAAACAAAGACCACTAAAAGCTGCCGACAAGAAAAAAATGCCAGTCATCCTTTCGAATGCCGAAAAACGACAACAAGAATTGGAACGAGAACGAGATGCGCAGCTCAAGTCGCAAGAGGTACCGCGATCAGAAGCGACACGAAAGGCCATGGAAGACGCCAAAGCGAGCGAAGCAGTACTAACCAGTCAACTGGGATATAATCCATACGAAGCAAGTAAATCGACGGCTGGACAAGCGCGAAATGCTACTTCCACAGTTCAGCACGGTGCTGTTGGTTCCAATGCCACAAGCGGTGGTCGTGGCGGAAGCAGACCTTCGGATCGTGCTTCTCCCTCGTCCCTTCCAGCCGTGGCACCTCCGAGAGAAATTGCATCTGCCAACGACACTGATAATGGCAATAATGACAATACCAATAATAATATAGCAGAAGCCGATACCATGGTGTTATCCCAGGTGCCAGAATTCGACGAAGCCTATACAACCATGGTCACAAGCAACTCCAACGAGGCTGTCATCAAAGCTTTTGGAATTATTCGAACCCTTGTCAAAAATGCTACCACAAAGGGACAGCAACAAGAAAATGATTCAGAAGAAAGCGACGCTGCCAAATTTCGACGCGTCCGGTTGGCAAATGCCAAAATCAAGGCCGCCGTTGTCGATGTTTCTGGTGCTCTGGAACTTTTGATGTCCTTTGGATTTCAACTGGTGGAAGAAGATGGTGAATCCTATTTGGTATTTCCACTAGGGTCTACAGGACCTGATTTTTTACCGGCAGCCTTGCGACAAATGGAACGCTACGAAAAATCGTAAGTCAATCACAAATTTGCACAAACACTTACAACATGCGAACAATCCGAATCATGGAGAGTAACATAATCCAACGAAATAAAAAAGACACGCATAATTATAAAATAAATACCCAAGATTTTTGCTGTTGCGTTTTCTTTTGGTACTCAAATGAAATGTACTACGTAGTTCTGGAAGAATGAGTTAGGAATGCCAGCTTGTCACGGTCCAACAATTTACTCCAGTTGTCATGTCATCAAGATCTTCCGTTAAACTCCGACAGTTGGAGTTCGATCAGTCGCCTTCCAAATTACCGCCTTGAGTAGTTTTTTAGAGTTACCAGTCGTCGTCCCAGTCGTCGCCTTCAGCATTCTCGTCACCAGCTTCATGTTTTGTCGTCTCCAATGGTGTTGTAAACGCCGGTGTCCTGACTTCTACCTGAGTCGCTCCAGCGGTGGGTGTAGTTGGCTGTTGCTGGGTTGCAAGCAGTGTTGCTTCTGTTGCTTTCAAAGCTTCCTCATTTTGCTTCGCCATTTGCGTGGCGGCTTTTAATTGCGCCGTCAGAGATGATATTTCCTCAGCGTGATTCGCCTTCAAGGCCGAGATTTGGGCAGCAGCGTCTGCCTGTGCTTGCTGCGAGATCACTTGGAGACCATCATACTTTGATTGCAAAGCATCAAGACTCGATTGCAAAGCTTGCAACTTCTTCTCTGCTTCTTGCAAAGCAGAATTAGCGTTTGCCTGGTCACTGCTGAGCTGAGAACGGTTCGCCTCCAATTCCTTTGACGTCGATTCTAACTCGCCAGAGACATTTGCGATTTCAGCATCTTTGATACTAACGATTTCTGTCAGATCGTGAACCTTCTTCTCCAAAGCGGCTAGTTGTTCCGAATCGGTATTATTTTGACGTCGAACAGCTTCTTTTAATGCAGCATCTTTGGCCGCCAAATTTTCGTTCAAATCTTGAACTTGCTGCTCCAGCATAAGCAGCTTATCGCTATCGTTGACCTTGCTTTCATCGGAAATCCCGAAAACTTCTGCTTGGAGCTGTGCCAGTTGATCATCAGACAGCGTAAGAAGGTTCCGCTTTAATGATGAGAGCTTGTCGCCGTCGTCTTCCATATCGTCGTCATGATCCTTTGACTTGACAGCCGCCAGCTCAGCCTCCGTTTCGAACAATTTGAATTTCATTGCTTCAAGGTCACCTTTGCCATCAGCTCCCTGAAGCTTCATTTTGAGTTCCTTGATCTCTTCTGCTTGCATATGAACCGTTTGCTGAATTTGATCGCGCTCATCGATGGCTTGTTTGAGACTAGCTTTCAAGTCTTCTGATACCTTGTCTGTAAATTCAATCTGCTCCGTTTTTGAATCCACTTCGGAGGGCTGCTTATTACAGCTGGCATCATCGCTGTCGTCGTCGTCCCAACCCATTTCTTCTTCGTCGTCATCTCCACTCTCATCAACAGCAGTGTTCATGACAAAAGGAGGTCGTCCACCGGCGCCAAAGAAGGATTTTTTCCCGGTCGCAGTAGTTCTCGCCTCACCAGAGTCATCCTCGGGCGCAATCGTATCGGTAACGGCTTTCATAGCACCGCCAAAAAGGTTTGTTACAGCCGCAATGCCATTCTCAATCGCTGCAGCCCGAGCTTGGCGGGCTCGTTCAGTCTCCTCGGCAAGTTGACGAGCAATTCGTTCCTCATTGCAGCGATAAAAGTAGCGTTTCCAAAAGTCTTCGTATGAAACTGGCGCGGGGGACAATTCCGCAAAATGTTTCTTCACAGTGTCTTGGTGTTCTTCCAGTACTTGGGCAATTTCGTCCGTCTTGGCCTCAATGGAAAATTCCTTCAAAAAGGCTTCGACCTGATGGTTGTCATCTTCGTCAGCCAGGTCTTCCGTGTAGGTACCCGGATGATCCCTCAACAATGTCATGATCTCTTTCAATTCAGCATGAGCCACTGCATTGTTTTTCTTTTCGTTTTGATCTGCAGTATCCGAGTTGGAATTGTTAGCATCATTGCCTTCCCCTCGTTCACCTCCATCGTTCAAGCCAGTATCTATCTTAGATAAGACATTGGAGGTATCGTCCGCTACGGTGGAAACAAATTCTTGAAAGTCGGAACGAAGGGCGTTCCACATGGCAAAGAAATTAACGCAGGATTTGGAAACACGTGTATACTAGTGTAGTACTGTAGTACTGTAGGTGTGTGTGTGTGTGTGTCTCAGCGTACGGAAAATGACAAAAGAAACCTTTCTGGCGTTCCAGTTTTGAGCTAACAACAGTGCAGTAATTTGCAATCTGCAATAACACAGTAACGGGCAGTCGTTACTTCTGAAAAAAAGGTAAGTAAAGGAGGCAAAGGGAGAGTGTTGTGTGAAGACGTCCTACAACAAAAATTGTGCAAAGCACAAAACAGAATTCGAAGAATTTACCTCCAAGTGATCTTATTATCTTGATGGAGCCTTGAGGGTGTAGCTACCAGAGAAAGCTCTCAAGTTAACACTAGCTAATTGATACTGTTTTCGAAGTAATTTATGATGTTATTGTTTCTAAAGACAGGCAAAAGCGAAGATGGCAAGACACTGAGCACCCGTTGTAGCAAAGAAGAAAGCGATGATTGTTGTGAATAATTGACATCACAACAATACTACTACGAGTACTACTCTAGTAGCTGGTAGCATCTACGAGTACTAGTACTACTCCGGAGTACTACTAGTAGTAGACTAGCTAGAGTGGCTGTAGCGACGGAGGAGTAGTAGTACTCGAAGTCTGTTAGTACACACCAATTCTTGAAGCGACCAGTTAGTTAACGTGTATCATCACGAAACAAACACACGCCCTTACTGAAGCGATAAAAGTCATTCCACCTGGGCACTTGAATCTCAGATTTCAGTTTTGAACTACTACGTTGTACAGTAGTAGTGGTGGTACTACTACGGTAACGTATTACTGTACGACGCATGTTCGCTCGAAGCACGTCTGTTACCTATCTCATCACAGGTTTGGTTGTATTCGAATTTCAAAGCTCTACTATCTGAGCCTTCATTGTAGCAAGCTACCTGGAACAGTGTAAAGAGTGTCTTTAAGAGCAGTCTTTGATTTTTCGCCCATAGTGCTGCATAGGACCTACTATTATCGTGGCAAGCACCAGACAAAAATACCTCAAATCATTCATTTTACTGCATTTTACTTTGGTTTCCTCCACTTGGCAGGTGGCTTTTTAAAATACGTTTTCTTCCTTCCAAAGAGTTTTCGAATAAATCGGAATCGCATTCGAGCGTTGCGGTACGTATCTGCTGCTTGTTCTACTTCTGACACGCTCATGGCTTTTAATAGCCTCTGTCGTTCGTCTGCTGACAAGTGCACGAACGGATCGCTTTCCGATTCCCATGAAAAATCTTCTTCCTCTCCTCTGACATCACCCAGACGAAGGACTCTCAGTTTTGCAGCACTACCACGACCAGTTACAGTAGAAGCCGTGCTGATGGCGGACGTCTGCCACGAGCTTCGACCGAAGGCATTGTTATTTTTAAGGTTCCGCAGTGGAAGGGATACGAGTCCCCAAACAGCCATTTGGAGCCATTTGAGCCTGCGTTGTACGCTCTTTTTCACATCCAAATATGCCTTGTTGCGTGTGTACACCATAAATGGACTATCGGGTCCATCTTCTTCCGTTAAAATGCAAAAATCGTTATCCAGGTAAATGATTTGTACCGAAAAGCTCTTGTTGTTGCTGTTGTTGTTGTTGCTGATGTTGCTGCTGTTGCGATTCGTTCCCTTCTTTTTCTGGGAATCAATGTACTCCTGGGTATGTTTCGGCGTTGTTGGTCCCCCCAGGAATGACCATCTGGTTGATTCCTTGCGCAGCGTCAACGATGAACGAGTTAAACCCTCGACTGCATACATTTTGCTTTTTGTTAGTATACCTCCAAAGATTGATGTCGTATCGAGAATATAGGCATCTTCGTCCTCGTCCAAATCTTCTAAACGAAAGGAACGTTGCCTGGTCTGACAAAACTCTTTCATTTTATTTCGGACGATGCCACTCCCGCCGGCCTTGTTGCGTCGTTGCTGTTTCTTTTTTGATTTCGGGTTGTTGCTGTTGCTGTTGCTATTGCTGTTGCTAATGTCGGGTGATGCCTTGTCCGCCGAATGAAATAAGAAATTGTAGCGAGCATTGAATCGAGGAGTGTCTGCCTTGCTTTGTCCTGGTAGTTTGTCACTCTCGTACAAGATGAGAGTCGAAACCGTGGTAGGATACTGAGACCGGTACGCCAGGACCCAATCGTCATCGCCGTCCAAAAGGTTCGAATCTGTCGTCGTTCGTACAGGACTGGCCTGCACCAATGCCAAGAGTTTTTCAAGAATTTCTTCATCGTCGGCGGGCGTCGATCGACTTAATAACTCGAAGAGCTCATCCTTGTAGGCGGACATTGTTTCTTGAAGCAGATTGCGCTTGAGCCGATTCACATCGTAAACAACACCGCCTTTCCCACCAATGCCCTCTATCTTTGTACTATTCGACGACAATGCTGCTGCTGCTGCTGCTGCTGCTGCTGCTGAATCTGATGTACCGTCAGTGTTCTGAATTTTGGTATGGAGTCTCGTCACCAATGATGATCTTGTTGGACACAAAACGGGCGAGAAATTATTTCTAGACTGGCGTCTTTCATCGTGGCTGGTAATACTACTAGTGGTTTTACATGATGTCCTTGTTGCTGTTGCTGCTGCTGCTGCTGTTGTTGTCAGGCCGTGAGTGAATCGTATCGCCCCCAAAGTGAATAGTAGCAGGTAGTATAGACCCACGTGTATTCTGAGACCACCCATTGCTGCTATTGATCGCTTCTACTTATTCGGCACAGCAAAAATCTTGATTGGAATTTTGAAAGGCTTTCCAATTTTGGGGAACAAAGCAGTGCTCTGTGATGCGTTGTTGCCAAAATAAAAGCAAGTATTGTACCTGGTACTGGTACTAGACTACTGGTAGTACTGGTACAGTAGTCGATTATAATTATGATGTTATAATTCTCAAATTCAAATATACTCTGCTGTTGCTGCTACTTCATCTGTAATATTTATTTATTACAGTAGTCTACTTGCTTATTCAGATCAGTGCGACGTTGTCGATACTCTTATGCTGCATAAATTAGAATACCAGGTACTAGACTAGTAGACTACAGTAGTTTTCTTGAGTTGTTGCTTTGCAAGTGAAGTGAACTTGTATTGTATCATTTATTTTTCTCTCCTATTTTTGAGAACGTAGTACCAGGTACTACTACTACTAGTAGTTACCAAGCAACAACATGATACTGCTCTCCTTGTGTGCTGGTGCTCTACCGTACTCTACTAAATCATACAGTAGTTAGCTACGAGCGAGTAGGTGTCCATCCACAGCTCTGCCGGCTACAGAAAGTACTACTGATGATACAATTCCGAGTTCTGGCTGGTAGCTACTCAGAGAAGCAAGTAGTCTCGCGTAGCTAGGTACTACTGTACCTGGTATAACGTACAAAAAGGTACTCTAGTAGTAGACTAGCTAGACTAGTAGTAGTAGTAGACTACTGACATGGCTGCTACAACTATCCAGGATAGCCTGAAAATGGTCATTTTATGTTATGAAAATTATAGAATGATTATGTATTTAATAGGACGAGTATAAAAAGATGGAAAAATGTTGGGTTTGATTTTTGTCATTAGCGCAAACCCCCCAAAAATATTGTATTCATTTGATTGCTGCTCTGTTGACGAATGCTTGCCTTCGAAGAAAAGTGAATAACACATGACATTCATTGTTTGTATATTATTCAACAATGAAATTATCTGGCGTTGCATTCAAAGCTGTCATGATTTTAGCTATTCCCCTGTTTGTAATCTTGGCATGCCCGGATATATTGATTCTCCTCAGAGATGAAACGTTTCTCGTGAGAAGCGTATCAACGCCCTTGTCCGAGATTTGCCCGTCACCGGCAGAACTGGCTAGTTCAAGGCACTGCAATTTGTTAGTATCCAGTGACTCCATCATTTCCAGTAATAAAACATCGTTCCAGGAACTCTTGGAACCACTATTACTTGCAGTGCAATTCATTCGAAATTTTTCCAAATGAATCCTATGACTTTCTGTAAAACCATTTGTGACTTTCTTCAAAACCTGAATCATGGATGTTGGAGTAACGCCCGTGTCGGAAATATTCAGCGCCACGAGCCTGCCCGGAACTGTGTCCTTACTGCGGCTGCTGCGTCTTATGAAGGGCTGCGGAGGGATATCATTCATGGCTTTTGAAGCTCGACGTGGAGACTGCCCAGGTGGAGCAAATAACGATTGCAGTGCACTCGAGGGCGTAGAAGGTCTGGGTTTGTGCGATGCTGGTTGTTGAGGTGGACTAACGAGTGCCGTCATGGAATTGGAAGGTCGATGCTTGGGTGACAATGTTGAGGCTGACTGTGGAGGCGGACTAAAGAGCGATGCCATGGCGGTGCAAGATTGAGGCTTGGGTGATGGTGTCAAAGTTAAGGCTGGCTGCGGAGGTGGACTAAAGAGTGACGACATGGAATTGGAAGAACGAGGTTTGGGCGGTGACAACAATGATGAGCGTGGCTGTGGAGGCGGACTGAAGAGCGACGACATGGCATTGCAAGGTTGAGGCTTGGGTATCAATGTTGAGGGTGGCTGAAGAGGCGGACAAAAGAGTGACTCCATGGAATTAGAAAAGGAAGAAAGAGGCTTGGGTGGCGACATCATTGTTGCTGCGGCTGGTTGTGGAGGCGGACTAAAGAGCGACTCCATGGAATTGGCAACCTGGGTCAAAAATGGCTGGTGTTGCGACATCGACGTTGAGGCTGAATGCAGAGGCGGAGTGAAGAGTGAAGCCATGGAATTGGCAACCTTGGTCGTTGCCTCTGGATTTGCAACAGATTGACCCGCAGCAAAAAGGGAAGTGACGGAAGTGTTCGGATTTTCTATTCGTGACGCAGATGCAAATGAGCAAGGCAATTTCACCAATGTCCAGAGCTCTTCCAAGGGTGAAATGTCTTGGATCTTGGGATTGCCCTGTAACGATAGCTCTTCGAGCTCTGGACAAAGTTTACCAATCGACCGGACCGTTGCATCGGTCAAACGAACACAGTGTTCCAGCACAAGCTTGCGAAGTCGACAGGTTTGCTGTTTGGAAACTGCCTTCTGAGCCTGATGATGAAAGGACGACGACAAGAAAAGGACGTGTAGGTTTGTATCTGTCAGATCGTAAAAATACGTAAGTGTCAGCTCTTGCAAACAAGGCAGAGAAGATAAAAAGTTATCGGCTGACAATCGATGTTCGATGGAACAAATGGACAGGGTATTGGGGGAATATTGCTCCATACGAGCCGCCAAGTCTGCGGAAGTAAACTTGGTGGCAGCAGTATCATTAGCAGTAGCCATAGTATCAGCATTTGTCAGAGTTCCTTCGGTTGCTGATGTCCTGCTGCCTTGGTGATTGCAAGTATTGGAGTTCGTGCGAACGTAATGAGAGTGTACGTCATGAACAAATTCTGTCGCGTCAATTCGCTTCCAGACATCTTCTTGTTGTGATAAATGTCTAAACCGTCGACATACCATAGAAACCAGACACAGATCCTTCATGGAAAGATGTGCGAAAATCGTTGTGATTTGTTCATCGTAAAGGTTCGCGAACAAGTTGCTGCCGTTCCTGCTATTGTCTCCAGTTCCCCAAATGCCGCGTACCCGCCTTGGAGTTCTTCTGTTGTGTCGTCTTCGCTGCCGTCCTTCACGAAGACAAGATCTCAAACGTGGTACCTCTATTAAAGTACTCTGGGTTGTTGGAGGTGTCGGAGAAGAAGAATACGTACTGTTGTCACTACTGGCTGTAGTTAGGCTAAGACTTGAACGCTTGGCTTCGTCATCTGTCGTTGCAATGACAGTGAGTGTACGTCGCTTGAATTGATTCTTCTCTGATGACTGATGCTGACTATTCTTATCCTCACATTGTTTGGAAGAATCCCATATAGGATGGACAACGGCTTCCGTGAATAAAGGTGTACCCGTGGCATTATGAATCGTGTTCTCATCACTACTACAACTAATAGCCTCTGATGATGGACACGACGGAGCCACAAGTTGTGCTATTAATGAAGGGACATCTGACTGCGTCGCGACAGGCGAGTTAATTATACGAGATCGCAGGCTACTACTTCTTGCGGGACCATCTTCAGCATTGCAGTTTTCCCTGGTGGTTCTTGATGTTACATGAAGCGAAGACGATGTTCTATTCGATGATGTTAGTGATGATACTGTTGCAGCTCCACTCGATTCCTCTCCCATGAGATGATGGATGCCGAGTGTTGACGATGATGATGCCGTTGGAGCTAACAGCATAGCAGAACTTGTTTTATTCTTGTATGGGAAATTGTTGTATTCTGAATAGTGTGCATCGGTTTATTTATTTATCTATCGTGTGTCGTCGATGCGAACAGATCCATTTGCTGCTTCACTCACTTTGACATCATCATCACTACAAGTGCCAGCTCAGTGGAAAAGTAGGGTTAGAATTCGCTGTGAAAACGTCTCGTACTACCTGATGGTACCTCACTACTACTATCCCGGTAATACCTACTAGCTAGTAGTAGAGTAGTCTACTACTATGGAATAGCTAGCTAGCAGGAAAAGGTAGCTAGTGGCTAGTCTAGTAGTAGGTTCAGCTGACGCTGAAAGGAGGCGGGCTTGGTCTGGCGAAAGTACTTGGCATCACGTGGTCCACAAACTCCTTGGGCTTGTGAACGATGAAGCAACGTCCGTGGTGTTGCCAGGAGATGACCTGTGCGAGTCCATCTGCTTCCCCGTCTAATAAAAATACAAAGCAAAATAAAAGTTTCATCCAGAAGTAGTCTCGCTATTGGTAGACTACCATTGGTACATAGACAACTCGGAATGGCTATCGAATACTTCTAGTACAAGTAAAAAAATCCTATGAGCGAACGAGAAAACCCTGTTATTGAGTGAATAAAACCCTCTGAACGCATAAAAGCCTCTAGTGTGGAGATAGATAGAACACATCGATATTAGAATATTATGTGATAGAAGCATCTTGTCAAGAAATGAAGGTTGTTTTTATTTTTTGTTGAAATTTGCAAAAACAGTTTTTTTATAATTTTCTTGCAATTTTTTTGGATTTTCTTGTGGGAGCCTGTTGCAGGGTTTTTCGCAAACTGCTGAAGCCTTTGCTAGTACTAGTAGAGGACTACAGTAGTAGTAGCGTAGCGGAAGTACACATTTTTTCTACATAAGATCAGACGCACCATTAATGAGCACTTTTAGTCCAATTTCGTGCCAAGAGTTCCAACTAATACCTGCAACTTCTACGTCACCAATCAATTCATTCATCATTATTCGACGAACTCAGCCAAATAAAAGTGAAAGCAAAAGCTAGAGTCGACTCAAGGAATAGCAATATAACAAGATGTATCTTTTTGGAATATCAGCTTCTCTACGCGCCTTTGCAGGTTTGCTGGCTCTGTCCTCCAAGACATCCTTGTCTCTGAGCAAAAACAGCATGAGTGACAGCAGTAACAATGGCCAACGAGATCCTGCCAGTATCCCGACAGGATGGGAACGGCTCTTGAATTCGAAAATCTGCAGCATCCTAGAAAAGCAAGATCTGTTTCATGCTCATTATGCAGCCATGGGAAATCCCAGCTGGAAGCTTGACTTGCAACCGTCGGGTGAGTGTGTTCTCGAATTTACGGAAACAACGACCGGTGGCGAAAACACCGTCGCCAAATATAAATGCCGATTGGTAGGCAGCGAATCCAATACGGCCAGAACGTTCTTGTGGGCCATCCCTCCAGATCCTACAATGGGCATACCTCATTCTCTGCTGGAAACGAACGATCCTCTCGTCACCATCGACGTTCAAACCTCACTCTTTCAGACGAGCCAAGAAATCCCCATCACTGCAACCATCAATGGATATTCGATTGCCCTAATGGCGGGAGCCCTGCTGGAGCCTGATCCGGCCAAGGCTGTCTTTTTGGGTCCCTACGGAGACGAAACGGGAACTCTTTATTTGCTCATTACCGACACGCAAACGTATCCCTCCATCCAAGATGATCGACCCAAATTAGAACGTCTGAAAGGCTTCGTTAGCATGGCAGCAGAAATACCCTTTATAACCAACCACCGCGTAGCATTTGAAGCTTTTGCAAAAGATTTGGGACTCAGTGTCTCACTTGACAAGAACGAGGAGCAGAAAATAATCGTCACCGATGACCGCGCCAACGATTCGGTCACAGCATACTTTGACAGTGAGGATAATATGAAACGATTGGGAGATCTCGCCCTCATGACTACAGACGAATTGGAAGCGACCAAGGCAGCACAAGCAGCCAATCAAGAAAGAGCAGCATCAACGGCAAGTAGACAACAGGAAGCTCAAACAACTCCGTCACCTCCTCCTGCTGCTGCTGCTGCTGGTGGTGGAAACCCCAACAATAAGTGCGCTCAATTGCAAATGAATTTCTTTCAAAAAGTAATGGACGAATCTGTCTCCAATCAACGACAGTTGTTCTTGGACGTGGCAAAGGCACTTGATTTGACAATAAGTCCCGACAGTTCCTATGAAACAGCCAAAGAAGTGGAGGCTTGGGACCCAGCCACGGGGGAAGCAGTTGTTGGAGTCTTTAACGACGACAACCTCATGAGTCAATGGAAAAATATTAAAAAAGAAGCATGAGGAAGCTATTAAAGTGTCAAATTTTAAAGTTATTATGTACAGGCTTTATCTACTTGCCGTGGGTGGTCTCTCACTATGATTGAGTCCTTGCCGGCCAGACAAAATCACGTATCTTAATTTTATACAGATATCTATTATGCCATTTTACCACGGCGTGTTGTAAACTTTTGCCAACTACAGTCAGTAGTCGGAATTGCTATTACTAGCTAGTAGGCGCAAGCGCACGTATGTTGGCAAGATCGGGTCGACTGTTATGCTTAGCGCCGTATGTAGGCTGAAGAAATCAGCGGGGAGGAGAGTGCGAGACTACCGGGGCGGTAGCGCCAGTGGTAACGACTTCTGTTTACTTCTACTTTTTGTCCCCACATCCACGGCACTTGAGAATTTTTTTTATTACAACGAAGCAACCGCCCTACCCACCAATAGGTCCTACTAGCCCAGGTCTTGGTGAAAACGCGACCTTGATAAAAATTTGTACCCTGCTGTAGTAGTCTGCTACTCTACAATACTACTACCTGGTAGCTAGAGTAGTAGTAGTCTTAGCTAGGAGTACTACTAGTAGTAAGCTCATTTTTATGTAACAAGAAGTACAGCCCGGGTAGACGATAGAAACCTGTCTGCAGGTGCTGCATACTACGTAACGGTATGCTTGGCGCACCTTACCGTCTAATATCCAAAAGTACTGGACGATCATTTAGCCAGTTGTTAACCGCCCGATCCGATGCACCTTTAACTAAAAACCATGCTACCGGCGTTAGTCATTGCGTTCAACGCAACATAGCATTTGAGTGCAATACAACCTCATAACATTGATGGAGAGAGCACCATCGTCCATCTAGTTCATCATTCTAGTCTTTTCATTGAAACGAAAAAAGCATGACGGGGACAAAGTCAGGAACAAGTGACGACGCCAAAAAGACAACTGAAGATGCCGAAAAGGCCCGCGACGACAAGACGACTGAACGGGAGTCGCCAACAGCAGCGTCAGCAGCTTCAGCTTCAGCAGGAACAGCAACAATGCCGTTGAGTCAAAACAACTCTCGTCCACCGTCCGCAACATCTGTCAGTCGAAGAGGGGGTAGACGCAGTCGCTCCCCGCCAGCCATGAGAGGAGGAGGGTTTCCTCCGTCATTGGATACCAACGGTGACGGTAGTAACAACCCATCTTCGGCTGCAGCTGCAGCGGCCGCTGCTGCCCAGGCTTTTGGACACCCTCATCGCAGCGGCGCGGCAGAAGGCGAACCAACAAAGTTTCCAAGCAACGATGCAGGCTATGACGTTCACTATCATGGATCTCGTAGCTGGCCAGTCGACGATCAGGACCGTCCTCGTCGCAGTGGAAGTTATGGCAATTCCCAATCCATTCATCGACTCCCTCCCAGTGGAAGCGATGCAGCCAGTGCTGATTTATACGGCCGTCATCATGGTCCGGCTGGAAGCTACGGAAATGAGTACCGCGGTGGAGGCAGACCTGGGAGCATGCACCCATCGTACGAAGACGATCGGTATGGCAGCCGCGATGGTCGCAACCACTCCATGTCGCCACATTCTGATGGCAGATATGGACAGCCATATTACCGCGGACCTCCTCCTGGATCAGACGGCAGGTCGAGTCCCAAAGATGGACCACCTCGCAGTGGAAGCAGTGGTGGGATGAGCCGTGTTATGGGAACGGCCACTCCCATCCATGTTCCTCGCGCGTCAGAGTCTTCGTCACAGATTCGGCACAGTAGATCTGGAACTCCTGCTTCGGTTTTCAGGGGGCGCCCAAGCATTGGCGAATCTGCTAGTAATGCTGCGAGAGGAGACGAGGCAAGAAACGAAGATGACAATCCACAGAAAATCCTGCTCTCTTTGCGTACGCCAACAACGTCCTTTGACGAGAAACAGCCTGCTAATAAGAATGGGAAGATGTCTGCCGATTTGCCTCCAAGTCCCGACGAACCACCGCAAATCCAGCTCACGCACAATCAAAAAGATTTTTTTGACGTACGTAAAACAATACAACTGCTCATCTATTTCCATCACCTTATTTTTAGTATTACAAAACTTACCCTGCCATCTTCCCTGTTTTCTTCCTTCTTGCCAGCCGACTCAAAGTCCCAAGGCGGGATCGATTGCCATGGCTCCGTCTTTCAACCTCTTCAACCAATCTTTCGACAGTTTCGGCGACACATTCAATGTTGTGGGTAACCTGGATGCCTCGCTGCAATCGGCTTCCTTCGGCACCGGGCCAACTGCAAGCGGTGAATTTGGCACTGTTGGAAGTAACCTGCAACGTAGTTTGTCCGGAGGCAACTACGCACAGCAACTCCTAGGTTCCAGCTCGGGCGGTCTAACCTTCGGAATGAGTCCAGTGAACTCTTTCGGCAACGGACCTTCGGCCGCACCACCGTCTCGCCGCGGAGGAAGCACTATGATGGTTCTCGGGGGGCAAGATGCTCGTTCGGCAAGTCCGACTCAAGTGCTCGGCATGTACCATTCTTATTCTGGTGGTGGCGGTGGCAGCCAGGGTATGTTGCGCCCGAACAATAGCATGGGTCCTTTGGAAGACAGTCATCTCCGACTAAGTGCCACTAGCTTTGGTGGTGCTCCGTCTTTGTCCCAGAACTACACACGCTCTTTCGGCGCAGAAGGTTCTTCCACCATGCCCTACAACGGGCGCATGGCGCATTATCATGATGGCGAGGGAGGACAATTATTCTACATCTTTCTTAAGAGGCACAAGGCCGCGTTCAGCCACTGTACTTTCCTTCTGCCTGGTTTGAAGGCTGCATTACTCGAAGGACTTGACAACAGCAAGGCAGGCGATGACAACATGGTACGTACTAAAATCACACGAGAGCATAGAATTGCACGAAAATAAGCAACTTTCTCTCACTGCCCATTTTTTAAATTTATTTAGAAGCCATCCATGTACCCGGAGCCGTCTCCCCAAGAGACTTCTATTGCCCAGCGTCGTGTAACATCGGCTGTCTGCGCTTTCGGTGGTACACCGGCTGCGGAGAACCCGAAGTCGTCTTCGGGACAATCAATTTTCCGAGAGAAAGGAGATGCACCAACTGTCACTCCGTCGTCGTCTTCTAGTGGTCCCTCTGGAGGTAAATCGCGCGCTAAGGCCAAGTATGACGAAGCCCTGCCGACACGTTATTACGAAAATGAAAGTCGTTTGTCTTGGGAATTCGAGGAAAATCCGCCTGTTGAATCTTTGGACGCTGACGACTTTGAAAAATCAAAGGCGACCCCAAATCCTAAGCCCGAGCAGACGGCTAGTAACAATTCTTCTACCCCTGGCGAAAATAGAAACAACGGGGAAGGCATACCCAAGAGTGACAGCTCTTCCGATCCTCCGCTGCCCTCGACACCCTCAAAAAGTGATCGTGACAAATCCAAAAATGACTCGGCGACGAGTCCTTCCAGTGGAAGTGACACACCAAAAATGCGTTATCGATGCAAGCTCTGTGGTCAACCGAAACAGAACCACACATGCCCTTTCATGCAGTCCCTTGCCAGAAGCATCGGTGTCATGGTGTATCCCTCTGTCAACGCGTTTACAGCGGCAGAACCTGGAGTTATTGCGCCCCCTTTGACAGAGATGAACAACTTTGTCAATCCGGACGATGCTTCAGTTGCCGACAGCAAATCGTCCATACCCTCTCCCGACAGGCGTCATCTGACAGGACCCAATGGTTCCACCCAGGTTACGCCCGAGTCGAGACGTTCGTCAAAGTCAAATCAAATCACTTCTCCAACCTCCACGATCTCAGCGGGAAGCGGATCCCCACATGACCCCCGTACTCCCGGATCAGCAGCGAGAAGGACCG
>Ga0100380_10001305_pt1 | contig 27093 bp, 16 predicted proteins | sample CryGeymeta201504_FD_80417 | JGI IMG/M metagenome (GOLD analysis project Ga0100380, IMG submission 80417) | Groundwater microbial communities from Crystal Geyser aquifers in Utah, USA - Crystal Geyser metaG 2015-04 | ecosystem: Environmental > Aquatic > Deep subsurface > Groundwater | place... | reverse complement strand
TTAAAAAAAATAAACATCATGCTAAACATGAGAAAATATATTTATAAATTTTACAACGATAGTTTAAAGGATGAGCCACTCATAACTCTTTATGAAATTAAAAAAGATCGACAATCAGCTTTTCACCTTTATCCATTGCAAATAAACTTTGAAATGTTGAAAATAAATAGGTCGCAGTTTATTGATAAACTCAAAGAGGCGGGTATCGGAGCTAGCGTTCATTTTATACCACTTTACCGTCACCCTTACTACAAAGAGAGCTTTAATCTAAATATTGAAGATTATCCGGTTTCTGAGCAAATTTATGCGGGATTAATTTCTCTGCCGATATGGCCGGGGCTGACTGATGAGCAATTGACGTATATAGTAGACACAGTAAAAAAAGTTTTAATGGAAAATAAAAGATAGTTCTCTTTGATTAAAAATTTCTTAATTTTACCGTAGTTATGGAAAGCCTTGTAACATTCAATAGGACTATGACGAATTTCCAAAAAAGTTATATTTTTTCGAAGAGAATTCTGGATATCTTTTTATCAGCGGCTATTCTTGCAGTAGCATCTCCGGTATTCTTTTTAATTTCACTGGCTATTTTTATTGGTAGCGGTTTGCCTATTTTCTTTCTGCAAGAAAGAGTCGGGTGGGATCGAAAAGTGTTTAATATTATTAAATTTAGAACAATGAGAATAACATCCAACGCAAAAGGATTACTAATTTCGTCAAACAATGATTCGAGAGTTACAGGGATAGGAAAGTTTTTAAGAAAATATAAACTTGATGAACTCCCACAATTTATCAATGTCCTAAAAGGAGAAATGAGTATTGTTGGTCCTCGCCCTGAAGTGAAAAAATATGCCGATTCATTTTTTGTCGATTATGATCAAATATTATCTGTAAAACCGGGCATCACAGATTATGCTTCCATTCTTTATAGGAACGAAGCAAAATTATTAGACGCAGTATTCGATAAAGAAAAATATTATTTGGAAAAGATACTCCCCATTAAAATTCAATTGAATAAAAAATATATAGATGAAGCTTCGCTGATAACTGATTTAAAAATAATTTTCATTACAATTTTAGCAATATTCAAATGAAGTTTATCAAAAGCCTGTACAATCCCACAAATTTAGCAAGAAGATTAACTTTTCTTTTTTTTGATATAATTGCTTTTGCAATTTCTTTAATATTGGCTTTTAACATCAGATTTGAATTTAGCGGTATTTCTTACCAGAATACAGATGTTTTGGCTGCTGTTGTCATCTTTGTAATAGTTAAAGTTTTAGTATTCTATTACTTTAAACTATATGACATCTCTTGGAAATTTGTTTCGCTTCAAGATATATTTAACATTGCCCGGGCATGTGTTGTAAGCGGCGCAATAATATTTATTGTAGTTTTTGGTTTTGGTATCTATTTTTTCGAGGGGTTTCCGCGCAGTGTAATTCTCATAGATGCAGTGCTCTCGTTTCTCATCTCATCTGCTTTTAAAATTTCAAAACGATTTTATTTAGAAATAATGCGTCAATCTATTTATAGGTTTGATCTTAAAAAGACCCTCATTATAGGGGCGGGCAGCAGCGGGGAACAAGTACTGAGAGACATCAATAGAAGTGAAACTCGGAAGTTCCATCCCATCGGATTTATAGATGATGATCCATTAAAACAAAACTTATATATGCAGGGAATAAAAGTTTTGGGTACTACTGAAGATCTTGCGGATATTATTAAACAGTTTGACGTTGAGTCAATAATAATATCTGTTTTAACTGCTGACAGAATGTTTCATAGAAAAATTTTAAATTTGGCTCGCGAAGCTGGAATTACAGACGTAAAAGTAATTAAAACTATTAATGATATCTCGAATAATGTTAAAGTTAGGGTTGAGGATATTCGGGATATTGATGTTAGCGATTTGATTGGGCGACAGGCTGTCTCCATCAACACTGTTATTATAGGAAGTTATTTAAGAGAGAAGCGAGTTCTAATCACTGGAGCCGCTGGATCAATCGGCGCTGAAATATCGCGACAGGTTGCGAATTACAATCCGGAAGAAATTGCAATAGTTGATATTAATGAAAGTGATTTAGCAGATCTTGAATTAGAATTAGGGTATCTTTTGCATCACAATAAAATAAAAATGTATTTATGTGATATTTCAGATGCTCACAAAGTTGATAAAGTATTTGAAGCATTCATGCCCGATGTGGTCTTTCATGCTGCGGCTTATAAGCATGTGCCCATAATGGAAAAATTCCCTGAAGAAGCTGTGAGAGTTAATATAATCGGGACTCACAATCTCGCTATGGCGGCGGTAAAATTTAACGTAAGCAATTTTGTTTTAATTTCCACGGATAAAGCGGTAAATCCATCAAGTATTATGGGGGCGACAAAAAGAATTGCCGAACACATCGTAACCGGCGCGGGCAGAGAAAGCTCGTCTAATTTTGTTGCCGTTAGGTTTGGTAATGTTATAGGAAGTAGGGGGAGCGCACTGCCGATATTTCTAAATCAATTAAAAAATGGCGGGCCTATTACCATTACTCATCCGGAAATGAAAAGATATTTTATGACAATTCCTGAAGCAGTAGCTCTTGTTTTACAAGCCGCAGCAACAGGCAAAAATGGGGACATCTTTGTGCTTGATATGGGAGAAGCTATCAAGATTGTTGACCTTGTGAGAGATTTAATTCTTCTGCATAATTTGGTGCCCAATAAGGATATTAAAATTGAATTTACGGGAATAAGAGAAGGAGAAAAACTTTACGAAGAAGTTCTGACCGCTGAAGAAGGAGTAATTTCTACTTCACATGAAAAAATATTTAAAGCTCGAATGGTTTGTATGTATAACCAGCAATCTATCAATGATATGATTAATGTATTTAAAAACATGAATGGTCATACTACCAAAGAAAATTTAATCTCTTTATTTAAATATTATGTGCCAACATTTACTCACGACTACAAAAAAAATGATGCTCCACAGAAATATGAAATCCCTGATAATGTCCTTAATGATGAGAATAGTACTTGGAATTAACTGATCCTTTTATTGATATCTATCTCTATTTTTTAATTAAGATAAATATTTGCAAATGAAATTTTCGGTTCTTCTTATTTTATTGTTAATACCTTCTTTAAGTTTATTTGCTCAAGTAGAAACAGTCCCGGCAAATCATGCTGTGTATGAGTTCTTAAAAAAAATGCAAGTGGCGGGAATTTTAAAGAGTTATGATGATATCATGATTCCCATTTCTCAAAGCACTATCAATACTGCTTTCCTTGAAATTGAAAACCGCATCTCTGAATTGAGCGACTCGGAACGGGAACTTTTTTATAAATTTAAGGAAAAGTTTTCGTGGATTAATGATGACAATTTAAATATCAAAGATAAATCCGACAACCTCTTGAATTATTTTTTTGTAGATAAGCAGAAGCATTTATATTCTTTTTCCGATTCCGCCATATCATTTTATATCGATCCAATTATTGAAAACAAATACATTGCTGTAAATAATTTTGATTCAAAAAGTTCTCTGCTAAATTTTGGCGGTATATTTAAAGGCACATATAAAAACTTTCTTGGTTATTATTTACAAGCATCAAATGGGATGTTGTTTGGTAACTTAGATGCAGCGAGAGAAGATAAACGCATTGAGCAAAGTTTTTCCATAAACGATACAAAAATAAATTTCTTTGATAATACATCAGGCTATGTTCGCTTCCAAAATGACAATTTAAGTTTACAGTTTGGACGTGAGAGATTGCTTTGGGGAGCAGGATATCTGAACAGGCTTGTTCTTTCCAACAATCCTCAGATGTTTGATTTCTTGAGATTTAATTTCCACTACAAAACTCTATCTTATGATTTCCTACACGGCTGGTTAGTTCAAAAACCTTTATATGTTTATATGGATTCAACTAATGTTAGTGAAAAACAAAAGAGATCAAAATATATTGCAATTAGTAGATTGGGTTATACTCCTACGCCAGAATTAAAACTTGGCATTTCACAAATTATCATTTATTCAAATCGTCCATTTGAAGCAGCATATTTGAACCCTTTTTTGTTTTGGGAATCTGCACAGCGAAGCATGAACGACTATGACAATTCATTTCTCTCTTTCGATGGAAGATTTAAAATTACAGACGGAGTTGAAGTAAGCGCTTCAATTATTTTAGATGATATAAACTTTTCAACTTTCGGAAAATGGAATGCTTATAATAATAGCTTGGTATGGCAAACAGGTGCTTACATAACATACCCAATGCTTTTCCCAAACCTGGTTGCAGAAATCGAATATTCTCAGAATCGTCCATACATGTTTTCGCACCCTGGTTTTGATGAAGCATTAACATATACAAACAACGGCTATCTTTTAGGGATAAATATTCAACCTAACTCTTCACTCTTCTCCTTCAGATTGACTTATTTAGTAAACGAAGAAATCAAAATGAATGCGTCGTTTGAACATCTGCTCCGCGGAAAAAATATTTATGATGACGATGGTAAGTTGCTGCAGAATGTGGGCGGGAATGTGTTTGAATATCATACTCTTTATGATTCTCCGCAAGTAGCTTTATTGGCTGGTAATATTGAAAGAATTAATTTGTGGACTCTTAATTTAGAATATGAATTTCTTTATGGATTCTATGTCAACTTAGGTTGCAAATTGAACACTATGCTGTTTGAGAATGATAGAAACGATAGAACCGTAATTTGGTCTTCAATTAAGATTGATTTTGAATAAAACATTTGAAGTAAAACAGTTCTATTGAAAATGATGTGACGTTAGCATCCTTTCGATTTGTTTTTCACTAAGACATCACTTTGCGGCGAGAACAATTTGAAGCTGCCCTGCATAGCGCGAATCATTAATGGAATATGGATATTTTATTATCCATCATCATCGGAGCATATTGTTTTATTCTGTATCATCCTCTGCAATTACTTATGTAAATAAGAAAAATTGTATTCTCTCCTTCAAAATTTATCCAATAGGAACTTTTTTTGACCTTGAAGGATTTTGTATATTCTTCTAAGTTGTTTACAGTAATTAATTTATTAGGGAAGTACATGAGAACAGTTCCTTCTTTTATTTTTGTTTTTTTGTTTTTTACGGTAGAAATATTTTCACAAAATTATAAGGTCCTCTCGTCGACCGATCAATCGATAACTTTAGAGTACGATTTTAGCGCTCAGTATTCTGTTCAAGAAACTTCATTCAGTGGAAGAATTTTTCATTACATTGATGGAATAAAAACAGAAGAATTATTCCGTGCCAATGGGGAACCTGAACTTCCAAATATTTTTACTAATATTACAATACCGCATTCGTCCGAACCCAGGCTGCAGATACTGCAAGTTGAGAAAATACAGTTACATAATAAATTTATTTTACCATACTCAGATACGCTTGTAAATCTAAGTGATCCGTCCTCATTTGACGGTAAAATTTATTATAATAATCTGTTTTTCCCTGCCGAACCGGTTAAGCTTTCAAATGAGTTTATTCAACGCTATTCCAGATTTTCTGTCATAAACGTTTCCCCATTTCAATTTAATCCCATTTCAAGAGAATTAATTTTTAATAAAAAGATAGTTGTAAAAGTTTTTTATAACCCGAAGGATATCATTGGCGGCTATCTCAATTCAATAAAAGATCCTCTTACCGAGTATGTAATAAAAAACTCATCGGCAAACCCCGATCAGGGGATCAAATGGGCCGGGCAGATAAAAAATTATGAAACCAATAATCCTTTGCAACAATACTGGTATAATCCAACTAAGGATTATTATAAAATACATTTGAACAAAGAGGGAATATATAGATTAACAGTTCCTCAGTTAGCATCCGCCGGCTTGCCGGTTACTAATATGCCTATTGAAAAGTTTCAGATTTTTAACGATGGAGAAGAGGTAAGGCTTAATTATAAAGATGCTAATAACGACGGTTTGTTTAACGATTCTGATTATGTTGAGTTTCTTGGGCAGCCTGCAACTCCTACACAATATACAACCATTAATATCTATAATAAAGATAACATCTATTGGTTTTCATATCAGGCAGATTCCGCCGGGTTAAGATATGATACACTTGATGGCTACCCGACTACATCGATTAAAAGTTTCGCTTATTCTTATCATACTGTCCATTTTGAAAAAGATACAATATTTGAAAGATTAGGGCACGCAGAAACCAACGCTCAAGATCATTGGTTTTGGGGAACTGCATATACAATTTCGGGGCATCTTAAATATTTCCTTGGACAGTTTGATAGACCGGACAATATCCGGATTGATAGTATTTATGCAAATGCCGTTATGAGAGTCGCCTTTCAGGGGATGACATACACGCATAAAGTTGACGTTTACTTCAATGAGAAAAAAATAGGGACACACAGTTGGAACGAGGCTGAGAAATCTGTTGTGGAAATTCCATTTAACTGGCATGAGGTTCCGGGCTACGATTCGAACCAATTAATAGTTAGCGCTTATAAAGATAGTTCCGATGAAGTAAGAGTTAATTGGTTCGAAATAGATTATTTCAGATTGAATAGATCTTTTGGCGATCATTTTTCTTTTAAATCTCCCCCAAACGAGTTTGGAAAGATTAGGTTTAATGTTTATAACTGGCAAAAACCGAATATGCGAATCTTTCTTAAAGAAAGAGGAAAAATTATAACTAATGCGCAGATTACTAACGATCAGTATCAGAGCGTGTTATTTGTTGATAATGTAACATCTAAAGTAACATATTACTGCGCTTCGGAGGATTATTTCCTTACCCCATCTTTAATTGAAAAAGATAATTCTATTTCTGATTTGCGGAATACTGTAAACGGAGCTGATTACTTAATAATTACTCACAAAGATTTCAACAGTGTTGCGCAAAGATTGGCTAATTTTAGAACAGGTAATGTCCCGGGAATTCAAAACCCAAGAATTAAAATTGTGGATGTTCAGGATATATATGATGAGTTTTCTTTTGGTTTGCTTGATCCAGCCGCATTAAAAAATTTCTTGAAATATACTTTTGAAAATTGGCAGCAGCCGGCACCGGCTCATGTAGTTTTGGTGGGAGACTTAAGTTGGGATTTTAGAAGGCTAATTGCAGGCAGTCGCCAAACTTTTATTCCATCTTTGCCTTTTCATGCAAAAACTTATGGGTTGGCTGCAAGTGATAATAATCTTGTTGCATTTTTAGGGAATGATTATGTTCCCGAAATGTCTATCGGGCGCATCTCATGTGAAAGTGTCGAGGAAGGGAACATACTCGTTGATAAAATTATTAATTATCCTAACGATAACGGCAAATTCTGGAAACAAAATGTTATTCTAATTGGCTCGGGTATGGATGCTAATGATGAAGCAAATTTAAGGTTTAATGATGAGTGTTTATGGATTGATGATACCTACTTGAAACCTCAAGGTATTTATTCAACAAAAATATTTCGTTTCCCAAATAAACCTACTCACCAGCCTTTTTATGGCGGTCCAACTGAAATAAAAAATGCTTTTAGTAACGGCGCTGTAATGGCTAATTACTATGGTCATGGCGGAGGATATCAATGGGATTTTTCATTTAATACCGATGATATTTACCAGCTTAACAATGGTGACAGATTGCCATTTATAACGAGTGTAACCTGTTACACTGCGCATTTTGATGATCAAGAAGTGTTTGGTGAACAATTTAATAGTGTTGCAGGAAAGGGAAGTATTTCTTTTTGGGGTAGCAGCGCTTTAACCTGGTGGGGGCAGGGAAAAACAATGACTAAAGAGTTTTTTAAGCACGTAATGCAGAATAAACAATATGTGACCGGAGATGCTATTTTTGCTACTAAAGCGGCGTTTTCTTTTAGTGATCCGTACACCAGCAGCCAGGTTGCTTTGGCTACATTGCTAGGAGATCCTGCCTTAGAATTAGCTCTTCCGAAAACTCCCGATTTTATTGTTAATTCATCCGATATTTCTATTTACCCGGAGTCTCCTTTAGTGACAGATACAATTTTAGTTAAAATAAAAATTAAAAATTACGGATTAACTTTTCCAAATGATTCTGTTTCTGTTCAACTAAGAGCAACTTCCTCTGATACCTCTTATGTGATTGGCGTAAAAAAACTTGGAAGTTTTGGTGAAATCGATTCAGTATTTTTCAAATGGACTCCAGTTGAAGGGAGCCTTTATGCTTTGAAAGCTCAAGTTAACTTGTTAGATCCTATTGAAGAGCTAGATCTTTCGGATAATACGGCTCAAGCTTCTTTCGTTGTTTTCGATCTTGAAAAAGCAAATATAATTAAACCGGAAAATGGTTATTCTACAGATAAAGCGGATGTAACTTTCGTATTTGCTGATAATGGGAGCTACCTCGGTATCAATCTCGAATATTTTATTCAAGTTGATACTTCTTTTTCATTTGAAAACCCTTTCATCAGTACAGGCGCTTTAAGCGCAAGCAATGGAGTTTTTCAATGGAAAACACCAACCTTAGACAATGGGGTATATTTCTGGCGTACAAAAATTTATAATGGTGTAGATTCCAGCGATTGGAGTGAGGTTAGAACATTCTCAGTTTGGGAAGAAAAAAAGAAGGGAAGTTTTTTCTTCAATAATCAATTAAATTCTTTTCATAGAAGTAATATAGTTTATTCGAATGATTTGAATTCCCTGCTTTTGAACATACAACCATTACCTCCGAAACCAAGCAGGGAGAAACATATTGGAGGTATTGCGATCAATCTTCCTTCAGGGGTGAAGAATTTGTCTAATATTACAACTGACGGTAAGTATATTTATTTTGGTCATATATATTATGGTAATAACATTCCAACAAGGTTGTATAAAATTGGAACTGGCGAGGGCGGAACTATAAAAGGACAGGTTGATTCTATTGGAAAAATCACTGTAAAAATTTGGCAGCAATTGTTTTGGTATCCTGATAATCAGGGCGGGGCTTTATACATTCCAACAGGCGACGCTTATTCTCTTTTACGTGTAAATACAACTACAGGGGATACGACCCGGGTAAATATACCGCAGGGTATGCTAAACGGAATTAGCGGGTTAGTAGAAAATGGAACATTTGCATTGAACACAGATGGCAGATATGTTTATAATGTCGCTTATAGAACTGCTAATGGAAACTATAGGTACACAATTAGAAAATTTGATCCCCAAAATAATTGGGCTACTGTTGGCAGTGATATTCATCTGTTAGACGATAGCTTTGTTAACTTTACTTATTTCTTCATTTATGATAAATACTTTTTTGCTTTTGAAAGATACAACAGTTGGATGCGGCGCTTTAATCTTGAAACAGGTTTATATGAAGAACAATGGGATACTAATATTCCTACTGCGGGTTATCTATCGTTTACTTATGATTGGATTAATGACTTAGTATATGCTGGTGTTGGTTCGCCAGGTTTTACCCCGAAGTTTGATGTATTTCGCGGAACTTATAAAGAAGGCTTTGGCAGTTTTACTTCTCCTTCGGTTGGTCCTGTAGCACAGTGGGATTCATTGAATTTTGAAGTGGAGAAAACAGGATTTGCCGGTAAATTTAATTTGCATTTGCAGGGATTAAACTCTTCTACAAATAATTGGGATATGCTTTATTCTAATCTTCAAACAGCTACAGAGATTAAAGATATCGATCCAGAGCAATACCGCAGGTTAAAATTTTACTGTACCATTACAGATTCGAGTTTTGGAACTTCAGCTCCAATTAAATTTAAAAGTTTCCAAATTGATTATGTTCCTCTACCAGATGTTGCTTTAACAAATAATAATTTTTACTTCACGCCGGATACAGTTCTTCAGGGGTTTGATGATACTATGAGTATGAAAGTCTTAAATTTGGGTGACTCTGAAGCAAAGGATGTTAAAGTTTATTTTTATCTTAATCCGCAGGACACTTCCGCAACAGATTCTGCCTATTATTCTGCAACTATTACGGTTCCGCCGGATAGCTTTTTTTCAGTAACCAAAATTCTGAAAACCGCTTTATTTAGTCCGGCAACTAAACATGACTTTAAAGTTGTAGCAGAATATCCTAAAAGGGAATATTACACATTTAATAATATCACAGCTAATTCATTCTACGTTTCCCGCGATTCACTAAAACCGGAATTCAGCATTACATTTGATGGGAAAGAAATATTAAACGGCGATTTAATTTCGGCAGAACCAGAGATTGTTATTACGCTTAAAGATAATAGTCCACTTCCCTTGAAGCGAGATTATTTTACACTTGTTCATAATAACATTCCGATGGATTTTTATGCAGAAGATATCACATTCGATTCTACTGCTTACCCAAATAATGCAGCAGTGTTTACCTGGAAACCAAAACTCAAAACAGGCAAGCATACGCTGGAAGTGCTCGCTAAGGATGCTTCTGGTAACTTCTTCGATACTACATCCCATAGAACTATTTTTTATGTTTTCGATCAATCGGATATTGCGAACGTTTTTAATTATCCGAACCCATTTAAGAACGATACTCATTTTACTTTTGAACTTCGTGGTTCCGAAACTCCCGAGGAGTTTATTGTAAAAGTTTATACGGTCGCCGGAAGGTTGATACGCGATATTAATGTGCCGCCATCTATGCTTCAAATAGGATTTAACAAAATCCCGTGGGATGGACGCGATCAGGACGGCGATGAAATTTCAAATGGTATTTACTTCTATAAGATCATTTGTAAATTCAGCGATTTGACAAAGACAATAACAGAAAAACTCGCCAAAGTTAAGTAATTGTTAAGGGCATTTTCTCTTTGGGGAAATGCCCTTCTTTTCGTATTTTTCAACCCAAGTTTCTAAACTTTTGTAATCAATATTAGGTGTTTAATGTGTGGAATAGTTGGATACATAGGAGAGAATAATTGTGTTCCCGTCTTAATCAACGGATTGAAAAGACTTGAATACCGGGGTTACGATTCCGCGGGTATCGGAATTCTTATCGACAACCACCCCCTTGTAATTAAGAATAAAGGCAAAGTAAGCGAACTCCAATCTAAAATAGAAAAACTCAAACTTTCTTCACCCATTGGCATAGGACATACAAGATGGGCTACACATGGCGAACCAAATGAAATCAATGCACATCCTCACTGTAACGGGGACAAATCTCTATTTTTAATCCACAATGGAATTATTGAAAATTTTGAAACTCTCAAAAAAGGCTTACAGCAGCTTGGCTATACATTCCTTTCTGAAACTGATTCAGAAGTATTAGTCCACCTTATCGACAGTTTCTTAAAACGCGGAAATAATTTATTCAAATCGGTTCGAATGGCTTTGACTGAAGTTGAAGGTACTTACGGAATAGCAGTTGTTTACGAAGGTGAACCTGATAAAATTGTTGCAGCGCGTAAAGGTTCTCCTCTTGTTATTGGTATAGGCGATAATGAACATTTTATCGCCTCCGATGTTTCTGCAATAATTGCCCACACAAGCCAGGTTGTTTATCTTGATGACGGTGAACTTGTTGAAGTTTACAAGGATCATTTTTGTGCCAAGACAATTGCAGACGCTGATATTGAAAAAGAAGTATTTGAAATAACTACAACTCTCGAAGAAATTGACCGGGGCGGATATCCTCATTTTATGCTTAAAGAAATTATTGAACAGCCTGAGTCAGTTTTTAATTCGATGCGTGGCAGAATATTGTTAGAGCAGGGCACAGCAAAACTTGGCGGGCTTGAATTAGTGGCTGATAGACTTGCCAATTCTAAAAGGATAATTATTTCAGCTTGCGGCACAAGCTGGCATGCGGCTCTTGTAGGAGAGTATATGTTTGAACAGTTCGCCCGAATTCCTACAGAAGTTGAATACGCATCCGAATTTCGTTATCGCAACCCAATTGTTGGCAGCGAGGATGCAATATTTTTTATCTCGCAAAGTGGTGAAACAGCGGACACACTTGCTGCTCTAAAGGAAGCCAAAAATAGAGGCGCTTTATCTCTCGGAATTTGTAATGTTGTTGGCAGCACCATCGCACGAGAAAGTCAGGCTGGAGTTTATATCCACGCCGGACCAGAAATCGGCGTTGCTTCAACAAAAGCGTTTACATCACAGCTCGTTGTGCTTGCTCTTATTACACTCCTTATTGCCCGCAAAAAAACGATGAGTTTAGTTGACGGCAAAAATATTGCGCTTGAGCTTGAAAAAATTCCGGAAAAAATAAAACAAATTTTAAAACTTAACGAACACATAGAAAATATAGCTGAAGAGTTTAAGAATGCTACAAATTTTTTGTATCTCGGAAGGGGATACAATTTCCCTGTGGCATTAGAAGGCGCTCTTAAATTAAAGGAAATATCATACATTCATGCCGAGGGATATCCTGCAGCAGAAATGAAACATGGACCCATCGCATTAATAGATAAAAACATGCCTGCGATTTTTATTGCACCAAAAGACTCAACATACGATAAAATTATAAGTAATATCCAGGAAGTTAAAGCCCGTAAGGGAAGAATAATAGCTGTTGCTAGCGAGAGCGACGATACCATTGACAAACTCGTAGATTATACAATAAAAATTCCCGACACGATTAGAATGTTGATGCCGATACTATCGGTTATTCCGCTTCAACTTCTTGCATATCATATAGCAGTCAAAAAAGGTTTAAATGTGGATCAACCACGTAATTTAGCAAAAAGCGTAACAGTAGAATAGCGGAGTATATATGTCAAAAAAAAATGTTCTAATAATGGGTGCTGCCGGAAGAGACTTTCATAATTTCAATGTCTTTTTCCGGAACAATGAAGACTACAATGTTGTAGCCTTTACGGCAACCCAAATTCCTAATATCGACGGAAGAGTTTACCCGAAAGAATTAGCCGGTAAACTTTATCCTAACGGTATCAAAATATTTGATGAAAAAGAGCTCGTGAACTTAATTAAAGAATTCAAAGTTGATGAAGTTGTTTTCTCATATTCGGACGTTACATTTAATTATGTAATGACAAAAGCTTCCATTGTTAATGCAGCAGGAGTTTCATTCAAACTTCTTGGCGGCGAAGAGACGATGATTAAAAGCACCAAACCTGTAATTGCAGTAATTGCTGTAAGAACCGGAAGCGGTAAATCGCAAACTTCGCGACGTATTGTGGAAGTATTAAGAGCAGCAGGCAAAAGAGTTGTCTCTATTCGTCATCCTATGCCTTACGGCGATCTTGTAAAACAAAAAGTTCAACGATACGGTTCACTCGAAGATCTTAAAAAACATGAATGCACGATTGAAGAGATTGAAGAATATGAACCACATATTGCCATAGGAAGCATAATTTATTCCGGTGTAGATTATGAAGCAATCCTTAGAGAAGCTGAAAAAGAAGCGGATGTGATAGTATGGGATGGCGGTAATAACGATTTGCCTTTCTATAAACCAGACTTAACTTTTACTGTTGTAGACCCCCACCGGGCTGGGCACGAATTAACTTATTATCCCGGGAACACATCTTTGCGATTAGCAGATGTAGCGGTAATAAATAAAATTGATTCTGCCGATCCTAAAAATGTTCGCACAGTAAGAGAAAATATTAGGCAGGTTGTTCCTAATGCACAAATTATTGAAGCCGCTTCACCTTTATTTGTTGAATTTCCAGAATTGATAAAAGGTAAGCGGGTGCTCGTTGTGGAAGACGGTCCCACACTAACGCACGGTGGAATGGAGTATGGCGCAGGTATGATTGCGGCGTGGAATTATGGAGCATCTGAAATTGTAGACCCCCGCCCGTATACTGTAAAATCAATTACGGATACCTATAAAAAATATCCTAAAATTGGCGTGCTTCTGCCGGCAATGGGTTACGGCGATGAACAAGTGAAAGATCTTGAAGAAACAATTAACCGCACCGATTGCGATTCTGTGGTAATTGGTACACCGATTGATCTTGGGCGCATCTTAAAGATCAACAAACCTTCTACGCGGGTAAAATACGAATTGCAGGAGATTGGCGCCCTAACCGTAGAAAAAATTATAAAGGAAAAGGGGATAATCTAAATTCCATTTATTTGTTTTATTAGATAAAACTCCTCACCAATGCGTGAGGGGTTTTTAATTTTAAGACTTTCGATACTGCCAGTAAGCAAAGAATAAGTTTCAACCCAATCTCAATTATTTATCAAAAAGTTTAACCGGAATTACGAATTCCAACATACCTTTACCTTTTCTTACACGGTTATTAAAGGATACTTTTGCAATCATCCCTTTTTGAAAATTGACGAAAATTTCTGATGAAGAAATTAATTTAGAAAGATGTTCGGAGCAATCCGGCTCGTGACCGATGAAAATAATATCTTCCCCGCTTAATGAATTTGCAAGCATAACCAAATCTTCGGTTGAATTGCCGCTTTTTAATTTTTCATTTAAAATAATATTGCCTTCGAAACCAAGATTTATCGCGATTATCTCGGCGGTCTGTTTAGCTCGTAAATAAGGAGAACTAACAATATGATCGACATGACCAATTAAATTCTTCCATCCATTTGCTGCTTTATTTAAATTTGCTTTTCCTTTAATTGTGAGTTCTCGCTGAGAATCCTTTTTGCTTAACGAACTTTTTTCCGCATCACCGTGCCGGACAATATATATATTCATAGTTTTTCATCGTAGTTTATAAAAATTACCGTAATAAACTGATGAAAATCGGATAGATCTTCATTCAGTTTTTTCCCTGCCGGAGAGTTCATCAATTTATCCCATTCGTCTTTGGTTTCTGCAGAAACTTCACAGAATAAATTATACTTTTGTTCAAGGAGGAGATTACTTTCTACTTTACCGGCAATTATTTTTTCACCAATCACCTCACCGATATACTTTAATGTGAATTCTTTGAAATGCTCTTCAAAATGTACTTCATTAGTTTTATGAAGAAAGAATAGTACTTTATACATCAGCAATTTACCTTAAAAGAATTGATGATATTATTGTAATGGTCTTTATAATTTTCATATGTGTATTTTGAAACTTTTATTATCATAAGAAACTTGATACTGCCGCAAGAGTATTCGTAATATTGTATTAAGTCCTTTCCCGTTTCAATATTATTACTATATCGTGTGGAATTTAATCCATCATTTTTATTTGTCAATTCGGCATTGAGGAAATCCTCTGCAGCAGTTCCTTCGGGGAGTTTAATAATTGATATCTCAGCACCGAGTTTGTTATTTAAATATCGTGTCCCTGTAAATTGAGTCGAAAGATTTTCTGTAATTTTTAAATTATCAATTCTTTTCCATTCGGAAGTTACGCTGATCGTAAAAATGTTGTTTACATCATTAGCAAAATCTTCATCTAATATTTCTGCGCCGCTTGTCTCGTTAGTCAGCATCGGCTTCAAAGTTGAGTCAGAAAAACTTCCTATCTGTTCAGTTACAAAATTGTAAAAAATTTCACTGCTGCTTTTATAATCATTTTGTTTATCGTTAAAACTGAATACATCTGATTTGTTTGATAATATAGAGAATGCGCTGCTCGACAATTCAGTTTTTATCCGATCTTCTGAAATTTCTGAGACGGTTTGTTTATAAATTTCTTTGGGTCTTTCGAAGTTTGTAAAAATTCTAAAAGAAAGATTCACCGATTCCGGCTCAATTAAGTAAAGCGATAAGCGTTCAATCCTAAAAATATCTTTGGAAATAAACTGTTCTTCAACTTTAAAAAACTTCAGATTATTAACATGAATAGGAGCAATTTTGATGTAACCATTTAATGAGCGATCAATTAAAAAATTATTTAAGTAATTATCATAAACCGCAAACCGGTTGTAGAGAGGATTCGGGAATTCAACCAAAACGGTGTAATAAGTAATTTGGTTTAACACTACGCTGTCAATTTCAAATTTATTGAAAGAAGAATTAAATGGCAGAGTAAAATCGATTAAATTTCCCAGCGAGTCGTTTGCCGAAGTATTTCCATTCATTGCTGAAAGAACTAATTTTTGAAGCAATTGGGAGTTGAAGGAAATCTCTTTTTGTTTTGAGCAACCTGCTAATACAAACAAACAAATAGTTATAAATAGATTAAAATTTTTCATAATTCTGTTTTTAGAAAAAAGCAATGAAAAGATAATAATAATTTTTGATATTTTTCATCTTCATCATATATTCACTCCGGTTAAATTAAAAGTTATGCATAGAATACTAAGTATAAATATTACAATTAACTATTATTAACGTATTTACACTATTGAAAAGAAAACTCCTTTTTCCGGTTTTAATAATATTATTGTCCGCTTCCGCCCTGCCGGCTAATTTAACCATTCCGCGAATCGCTCTGGAAAACATTTCCTTTAATCTAAAATTACATGAATTGCCCGATACATTAACTACCGTGAATTTACGTTTTGTAAGTGAAAAAAAAACGAAAGAGTTTCAACTAATTGCTAAGGCAGGGGAGATAGACACTTCAGTAATATTAGCTGACGCTGGTAGTTTCGATGTTAGAGTTATCGAGATTTCATCATTAAAAGGCAGCGTCCGCGTAATACCGGGACTACTGAGTATACTTCCGCCCATATTTGCAATTGTGCTTGCATTGTTTCTACGTCAGGTAATCATTTCTCTGCTTCTTGGCATCTATATGGGCGCAATTTTTATTTATGATTATAATCCTATAATAGGAATTTTGAGAGTCGTTGATACTTACATCATCAATACATTAACTGAAACTTCACACATTCAAGTTATTGTATTTACATTTTTATTCGGAGGTGTAGTTGGCTTAATTTCTAAAAGCGGGGGAACCAGAGGCATTGCCAATATTGTAATCCGTTATGCCCGCACAAGACGCTCAGGACTAATAGCTACCTGGTTAGCCGGCTTAATGATTTTTTTTGATGATTATGCTAATACATTAATCGTTGGAAATTTGATGAGACCAATTACCGATAAACTAAAAATCTCGCGCGAAAAATTAGCTTTCATCGTTGATGCAACATCAGCACCGGTTGCAAGTATCGTAATAGTTAGTTCGTGGATTGGGTTTGAAATTGGATTAATTCAGGATGGATTAAAATTAATCGGCTCAGATGCAAATGTATATGATGTGTTTATGCAAACCATTCCATTTAGATTTTATCCAATCGCAATGCTTTTATTTGTTTTAATGCTGGCTTATTTTAATAGGGATTTTGGACCTATGCTAAAAGCTGAAAGAAGAGCTTTAAGAGAGGGCAAAGTAGTACGTGAAGGCGCTTCTGTCGCTAAAGATTTAACTGAAACTTCCGACCTGTTCGGGAATGATGAAAAAGCAAAATGGTATAACGGCGTAGTTCCAATTGCGGTTCTTGTAGGCGGTACCTTATTCGGTTTGTACTACACCGGAATAACAACTTTAGCTGCGGAAGGCATAACAAACTACGGCTTCAGAGATATTATCGGAAAATCGAATTCTTACCTTGCCTTGCTATGGTCCAGTTTTGCTGCTTGTGTTGTTGCCGGAATAATGATTGTTGCACAAAAAATAATGACATTGAACGAAACTGTTGATGCTTGGTTTGTAGGCGTTCGTTCGATGCTTTTTGCGATCTTAATATTAACTCTCGCGTGGTCTATAGGTTCGGTTACGCAGGATATTAAAACCGCCGATTATATAATTAGCATAATTAGTGATACGATTGATCCCAGGTTTTTGCCGGTGTTAATTTTCTTCGTTTGCGCGTTAACTAGTTTTGCCACAGGTACAAGTTGGGGTACAATGGCTATTATGATGCCCATCGTTATTCCACTTGGCTTCCATGTGTCGGGCTTATATAATTTCACGGCGGTTCACACAGAATTAATTCTTTATGGTGTTATTAGTTCAGTGCTTGCAGGTTCGGTTTTTGGCGATCATTGTTCTCCCATTGCCGATACAACAATTTTAAGTTCTATGGCTTCCGGTTGCGACCATATGGATCATGTGCGCACACAACTGCCCTATGCTATAATTGTAGGATTAGTTTGTATGGTTGTTGGAGACATTCCGACAGCCTTCGGGCTTTCGCCATATTTTTCTTTGTTGATTATTTTTTCTCTATTGGCTGGAATAATTTTATTGTTCGGTTCAAAATTAAGCGAATCAAAAGCATAATTAGTATTCTAACCGTTTTTTTGCTTCATTATTATTAAAATGTTTATAGACTAATTCGCCCTTCTTTTTCCCAATAACCGTTGCAAGTTTTTCCATCGGTGATTCTTTAATCTCTTTTAAGCTGCCAATTTTTGTCAAAAGCTGTTGTGCCGTTGATTCACCTATTCCCGCTATTTCTGTCAACTCGGTAGCTATAGTACGCTTACTGCGGCGCTGGCGGTGAAATGTTATTGCAAACCTATGCGCCTCGTCCCTAACTTGCTGCAAAAGCTTTAAACCAGATGAAGTTTTAGGAATAGATTCCGGTTCCGAATTATTAGGGGAAAATACTTCTTCTAATCTTTTTGCAAGTCCAATAACGTTATAATTTTTAAATCCAAGTTCGTTTAAAATTTCTATAGCGCTGGAAAGCTGACCTTTACCGCCATCAACCATGATTAAATCGGGTAGTGTTTGGTTTTCTTCCTTCAGCCTGCTGTAGCGCCGTTTAATAACTTCACGCATGCTTGAAAAATCATCCGGACCAACAACATCTTTAATTATAAATTTTCTGTAAAGACTTTTTTTCGGTTTAGCGTCTTCAAAGACAACCATACTTGCTACGGTATCAGTTCCCTGTAAGTTTGATATATCAAAACATTCTATTTTCCTCGGCAAATCTTTTAATCGTAAATCACGCTGAAGAGCAGAGAGCACATATGGAACATGTCCAAAGGATTTCATTTTTTGTAACTGAATTTCTTTTAATTGAAGCCGGGCATTTTCGCTGCACATTTTTACAAGCGATTTTAATTCGCCCCGCTGAGGCACAATTAGTTTCACTTTATGTGCAGCATTCATATTTAGCCACTCAACTAATGTTTCAGCTTCAGCAGGTTCAGTGTCCATTATAAGTTCGTTAGGAATTTCAACAAATTCGGAGTAATAAAATTTTATAGCAGCAGCATAAATATTTTCCTTATCCTCACCTATTTCAATTGAAAGATTCAACTGCTTTTTACCGACGAGTTTTCCGTTGCGTATAATGAAAATTGAACAGGCGGAGTCTTTACCTTCGTAAGCAATCGAAATAATGTCCCGGTCTTGTAAATCTGTGCTGACAATTTTTTGTTTAGAAGAAATAGCCTCAAGATGTTCGAGTCTGTCTCGTAGCTCTGCAGCATTTTCAAATTCAAGTGCGATGACAGCATCAGCCATCTTTTGTTTTAAGTCTTTGATCAGGTCATCAGTTTTTCCTTTTAATAATTTGATAACCTCATCAACCATCTCCTTATATTCTTTTTCCGAAACAAATCCTTCGCAGGGACCGCCGCATTTTTTAATATGATAATCGAGACAGACTTTAAATTTTTTCTTATCAATGCTTACCTCAGTAATGTTCAGTTTGCAGCTTCTTATTTTGAAAACTTGATTGATCATTCTTAAAGAAGACTTCATATTTCTTACGTCTGTGTAGGGTCCAAAATATTTTGAACCGTCTTTAATTACACGCCTGGTAGTGTAAATTTGTGGATAAGGTTCGTTTGTTATTTTAATGTAAGGGTAAGATTTATCATCTTTTAAATTAACATTGTAACGCGGCTTAAATTGTTTGATGAGATTATTTTCAAGAACAAGTGCTTCAATTTCATTATCGGTAACAATAAGTTCCAAACTAGATATTTTGCAAACGAGCGCAGCAGTTTTAATGTTTGTTACATTACTATAAAAATAACTGCGCACTCTGTTTCGTAAATTTTTTGCTTTTCCCACATAAATAATTTTCCCATTATCATTTATAAATTGATAAACACCTGAACTTGAAGGTAAATTATTTAATTTAGTTTCTAATTGTTCGTTCGATGCCATAAATAATAGAATAATTGAGTAAAGATTAATTTCGCTAAAGTCATATCAATCCCTCAAAACATAAAACAGAATTTCAAATCCTATTCGGGCAATATTTGGTTTTTGTAGATTACAACAATTCCACTTTCGGTTACGGTAAACTTCTTTTTATCTCCCTCAAGGTCAAATCCTATCTCATATCCTTCGGGTACGGTTACGTTTTTATCTATAATTGCCCGGCGGATGCGTGCATGCCTGCCAATCTTACACCTATCCATAATTATCGAATCGGTTACATAAGCAAAACTGTTTACTTTTACGCCGGGTCCAAGAAGAGATCGTTCTACTAATCCACCGGATACGATAGAACCATCGCATATTAACGAATTTAAACATCGCCCAACCCTTTCTCCTTCGTGTGAGACCGTTTTTGCCGGCGGAAATTGATGTTGGTAAGCGCGCATAGGCCAATTGAAATCATAAAAATTAAAATCAGGAGTAACACTTATCAAATTCATACTGGCGTCAAAATAACTATCAATTGTTCCTATATCTTTCCAGTAAGGGCTCTCTTTTTTATTCTCGTCAAAAAATTTGTAGGCTTTAATGGACATACCTGAATCAACCATAAAGGGAATAACATCTTTACCAAAATCGTTAGCTTTAATTTTACGAATGTCCATCTCCTTAAAAATTTCTTGAAGTTTAGCGGCATTAAAAACATAAATACCCATATTAACGAATGAATAATTTGGCATGTCGGGTATTACCGGGGGTTTTTCCGGTTTCTCAACAAATGAAGTAACATTATATTTATCATCAATCCCAACAATTCCAAACCGATGAGCTTCTTCTTTAGGCACTTCTATACATGCAATTGATAAATCGGTTTTTGTGTCTACGTGATGCTGTAGCATTCTCATATAATCCATTTTGTAAATATGATCACCGCTTAACACGAGCACCCACTTTGCTTTTTTCTCTGAAGAAAACAAATTCATATTTTGATAAATTGCATTTGATGTGCCCATATACCAATCGTTATTTATTTTTCGCTGCGGCGGAACGGAGTATATAAACTCACCGAGTTCGGGATTAAAAATACTCCACGCTTCAAACAAGTGCTGATTTAATGAATCCGATTTGTACTGTGTTAAAACATAAATTCTGCGAAGCCCGGAATTAAGACAGTTGGAAAGTGCAAAATCAATGATCCTGTATTTTCCGCCAAACGGCACGGATGGCTTACTGCGGAATTTTGTTAATGGATTAAGCCGTTCACCCTGTCCGCCTGCTAATAACATTGTAATTGTATCGCGTAAAATTGAAGAACCCGGAAATGGCATATTAAGCTCCTTAATTACATCCTTAATAAAGCTAAGGTATTTTAATTGTGCATCTTTCTAAATTGATAACTTGATGCAGCAGCTACTTTCATAAAACAAAAAATTGAGCGGAAAAGAAAGCGCAACCATTATACAAAATATTCTTGTTCGCCCGCTTCTCATTTTCATTAAATAAACGCCTTTAATATATTCAATTATGAATTGTTTGGCAATTTAAGAAATGACTATTTTAACATTACTTAAAAAGATTTATTCAAAAATTAATGAAATATATGCTGGAATTTATAATATGTAAGTTAGGTGAAGATTTGAGCCGATTATGAAATTACGCACTACAATAATAAGCGTTGTACTTTTTGCTATTTTTTTTCTTTTGGGTTTGAAGATTGGCAACTCCCCGATAGTTAGCGGATTAAATTACGCAGAACAAACAAATCGGGATATAAAACGCTCACTCAATATTGGATTTAATTTCTTGCAACCGGGTGGTTATATTGTTGAAAAGCAATTTAATCAAGATATACTCCATTACGATATTTCGATAGAGCTATTTCCAAACAAAAGAATAATTAATGGCAAAACCATAATTACCGGAAGGACTACTAATTTGCCTGCTGACACAATCTTTTTGAATTTTTATGATAATATGAAAATTACTTCCCTTTATTTAGATGGTCAGCCTTCCAATTTTATTTTGGAAGGTACTTTATTAAAAATTCCGTTAGCCGCACATCCGGTAGATTCTTTTAATATAGTTGTAGAATATGAAGGTACACCGAAAAGGGCAGGTTTAGCATCTTTTGTTTTCGGAGAAATAAATGGTAAGAGTTTAATTTATACTTTAAATGAACCAAATTTTGCATCCACATGGTTTCCGTGTAATGATATGCCGGATGATAAAGCTTTAATCGATATTCATATAACAAATGACGATGAAAAAATTTCAATATCGAACGGTATTTTAGCTGGAATAAAAAGCGAAGAAGGGAAAAGAAAAACCTACTCGTGGAAAACAGTTTATCCAATTTCAACTTATTTAATTGCAATTTATTCTTCGGACTATTTGAATTTTACCGATCATTATATAACCGCAAATAAAGATACAATGCTACTCGATTATTACTGTCTGCCTCAACATAAAGAAGAAGCAAAGATCGATTTTAGCGGGCATCGGCAGATGATCGAGATATTTTCTAAATTGTTTGGCGAATATCCTTTTATTAAAGAAAAATATGGCGTGGCTGAATTTCTGTGGCAGCTTGGCGCGATGGAACATCAAACAATAACGGGAATTGGTTCTAATTTTGTAAGCGGAAGAAATTTCTTCGAAGATATTTACGTGCACGAGTTAGCTCATCAATGGTGGGGGAATGCGGTCGGTCCAAAAACTTGGGAAGACATCTGGCTTAATGAAGGATTTGCAAGTTACAGCGAAGCTTTATATTATGAAGCTCTAAGCGGCAATGATGCCCTTAAATCAACAATGTTGTCAAAATTCAATTCTAAATACCCGGGGACACTTTATAATCCAAACGATTTATTCAACCGGACAGTTTATGATAAAGGCGCGTGGGTACTACATATGCTTAGAAACTTAACTAGTGATTCGGTATTCTTTAATATATTGCATGAGTATTTTGAAATTTATAAATACTCAAATTCATCCACTCAAGATTTTAAATATATTTGCGAAAAAGTTAGCGGCAGAAATTTAGATAAATTTTTCGAGCAGTGGATTTATAAAGGAATTGGAATAATTAAATGCAAATATGATTGGGAAGTAAGTGATGGTAATAGTTTATCTGTCAATTTGAATCAAGTTCAAACAGAATACGATACTTTTTACTTCCCGCTTGATATAAAAATAAAACTTAAAAAAGGTGGCGAAGTAAACGAAACAGTCTTTGTGGACGCACATAAAAAAACTTTCACATTCCGGTTAGAGGATGTCCCTTTATCAATTGAGCTTGACCCTGAAAGTTTACTTCTGGCAGAATTTGAAGAATAATACTTGGTTTTATATTTTGGTTTTTATTTTAAGAATGACAAACTTTATTTTGTTTAATAAAATTTAAAAGTGATTAATAACTACATTTTTATATCGGATATTCATCTCGGACTTCAGGCAAAATCCATCGAGATTGAAAAAGAAAGAAAGCTTGTTAAGCTGCTTAATTTTGCAGCCGATAACTGCAAGGAATTATTTATCGTTGGCGATCTTTTCGATTATTGGTTTGAGTATAGGCGCGTATATCAAAAAGGATATTTTAGAACTTTAACCGCGCTGCAAGATTTGACCCAAGCCGGCATTAAGGTTAATTATATTATCGGTAATCACGACTTTATGCATCGTAATTTTTTTGAAGATGAAATTGGCGTCGAACTATTTCAAGATGGCATTGAAAGAGAATTGAACGGTAAAAAATATTTTATTGCGCATGGCGACGGTCTCGTTAAAAATGATACCGGATACAACATACTAAAAAAAATAATGCGCAATAAAACTCTTCAGAACTTATACTCATTGCTGCACCCGGATTTGGGCGTCTTTCTTGCAAGCAGTACAAGTAAATCAAGCCGTGATTATACGACCAAAAAAGATTACGGTGAAATTGACGGTTTGTTTGATGCCGCAAAACTAAAAATTGATGAGGGATTTGATTTTGTGTTATTCGGTCATCTGCATCGAAGAATATTTAAAAACTATAAATCCGGCGCGTATGTAAATCTCGGCTCCTGGCTCGATCAACCCTGCTACGGAATTTTTAATGATAAATTTGAAATAGTAAACTGGAATTAAAATGACTAAAAGGAATCTGAACGATTCGGAATACAACAATTATTTTAATAATCCGAATAATCGCAATAAAGGCAGCGGAAGCGGGGGGAAAAAGAAAACTAAGAATAAAAAATTATTCTGGGGAATACTCGGTTCTGTGTTACTTCTTCTCATTGCGTTCACAATATTCATTTTTAGCGGCTTACCTTCACTCGAAGAACTTGAAAATCCAAGTCCGCAATTAGCGAGCAAAGTATTTACAGAAGATGGTGAATTACTGGGGCAATTTTTTATTGAGAACAGAATTGAGACAACAATTGACAGTCTTCCTGATTACCTTATTGAAGCTTTGATTGCAACCGAGGACAGAAAATTTTACGATCACTGGGGAGTTGATTTATCCCGTTTTCTTCAAGCGATGGTGAAAAATATTTTTACTTTTTCCCGTGAAGGCGCAAGCACAATAACACAGCAGTTATCAAAAAATCTTTACAACCTTAAAGTCCGCAACGAAAATATGTTTGACACCGGGGTAAGAAAAATACGTGAATGGATAACCGCAATACAAATTGAAAAACAATTTACTAAAGATGAAATATTAGAAATGTACCTTAATGTTTCATACTTTGGTAGAAGCGCTTATGGAATTGAATCTGCTGCGCGAATTTATTTTGATAAAAAAGCAAATGAAATAACACTCCTTGAAGCAGCATTGTTTGTAGCTTTATTAAAATCACCGGAAGCGTATGATCCTATTAGACAGCCGGAAAATGCAATGCGACGGCGAAACCTTGTAATGTACAACATGGTGGTTACTGATAAATTAAGCCAAGATCGTTACAATGAATTAAAGATGATGCCAATAGAAGTTTCCACAGAAAAGATAGGTCGTATTCAATCGGATGCTCCACATTTTATGGAATACATTCGTCAGCAATTGGCTGCAATATCGGATAAATATGGTTATGATTTATATCGCGATGGTTTGAACATCTATACAACGCTCGACTACCGGATGCAAAAAACTGCTAATAAAGCCGCCGCTGACCATATCAAAGAATACCAGGAAATTTTTAATAAAAACTGGAACTGGGACAAACATCAAAGCCTTTTAACAAGTATGATAGACAGGGCAATTAAAAATTCGTCCCAATACAAACTGGCTGTTTCGCAAGATGATAAATCGGCAGTCTATAATCGATTGAAATTTAACACTCATTTTATAGATTCGGTGAAAAAAGTTGAAAGCACAGTTCAGGTCGGTTTTGTTGTAATAGATCCATCTAACGGACACATTAAAGCAATGGTTGGAGGTGAAAATCAAAATTTTGGCAGAGGTTTGAACCATGTAACCGGAATAAAAAGACAACCTGGTTCTGCTTTCAAACCAATTATTTATACAACTGCGATCGACAATGGATATTATCCTGCTTATACACTATTGAATCAAAAATTTAACTATAAAGGCTGGTCGCCAAGTAATGCGGATAATAATTACGGCGGTTTTATGACTCTACGCAGAGCGCTTGCTTTTTCAGTTAATGTTATTGCCGGCAGATTAACGATTGGTGAAATTGCGCCGCCTAATCAGGTTGTGAAATATGCCAGAAGATTGGGAATTAAATCACAACTTGAAGCATATCCTTCAATAGCCCTTGGTACAAGCCTCGTTTCGCCTCTCGAACTGACATCTGCTTTTGGCACTTTAGCAAACAACGGCGTTCATGTAGAGCCGATAGCTGTCCTTCGAATAGAAGATAAAAACGGAATTTTGATTGATGAATTTATTCCGGAATATTCTGAGGCAATATCGCCGCAGACTGCAACAATAATGCAGAATATGATGTCAGACGTTGTTAATTATGGAACCGGAGGGGGCGTAAGGAGATATTTTCACCGACCCGCAGCGGGCAAAACTGGAACAACACAAAACTTTTCTGACGCATGGTTTATCGGTTATACGCCTCAATTGGTTGGCGGCGTTTGGGTTGGGTTTGATGATCATAGAGTTAAATTTACTAACTGGTACGGGCAGGGGGCAAAAGCTGCTCTCCCAATCTGGGGTAAGTTTATGGAGCAGATTTACCAAAAAATAGATATGCCGCTTAAATATTTTGAGCTTGCTGACGGAATTGAATCGGTTACGTTTTGCCGTGAAACTATGGACCTTGGCGATCCGAGAGTTGCATCGGAATTTTGCACCAATACAGTCACCGACATTGTAAATAAAAAACATATTCCTCCTAAATGCGAGTTGCATTCCGGACGGGGGAAAATAACCCCGGAAGACAGAAGAGGCGATAGCGGCTGGTAAAAAGTCAGTGGATGGATGATTGGTTTAAATTGTAGATTTAACAGCCTGTCGCTATATTTGTTGCGGAGTTAAAAATGTTTGATGCCCGGATGGTGAAATTGGTAGACACGCTAGTTTCAGGAGCTAGTGAGAGCAATCTCTTAGGGGTTCAAGTCCCCTTTCGGGCACAGAAAAAGCCGCTTGTTAATATGCGGCTTTTTTAGTTTTCGCGAACTTATGCCCGTTTTTAAAATTGTTTTGGCAATTTTAAAATTAAATTTGAACATTGATTTCTCAGAGGATATAAAGTGAATTCAAATTTAGTTTCTCAATAAGTAGCTTTATTAGAAAGCAGTCTCTTCAACCTGTTCAGGTTTGAACTTGAATTCAAAATAGAAAAAATTTTCATCTTCTCTAACCATATTAGATTTTGTAAGATGAAACTTTTCTATTTTTCCTCTGTCCTTCAGATCAGGAAGATAGGGGAGGTAGAGTTGATCTTCAAAATAATATTTAGGTAATCGTATTTTTTTATGTGACACAAGCGAAGCCATGTCGAGCATAATTTTTCTCACTCCGGTGGGAGAGTCTTTTCGCAAATAAAGTTGACGCATTATTATTCCATAATATTTCTTAAACAATTTAATAAAAATTAATTCTGTAAAGAAAGAAACTAAATAAATTTAAAGCGTTGTTCGATAATCTATTATGAAAATTAACTGCCGACACTGTATATTTTTTAAAATCACCTGGGATTTG
>Ga0100380_10001299_pt1 | contig 27206 bp, 27 predicted proteins | sample CryGeymeta201504_FD_80417 | JGI IMG/M metagenome (GOLD analysis project Ga0100380, IMG submission 80417) | Groundwater microbial communities from Crystal Geyser aquifers in Utah, USA - Crystal Geyser metaG 2015-04 | ecosystem: Environmental > Aquatic > Deep subsurface > Groundwater | place... | reverse complement strand
TCTCTCGCTTCCTTTCATCAAAGACATTATACTTCTCTCTATCACGAGCCTCTTTTCTGATGTGAGAATCTCTTCATTTTTTGCGACCCTTACTCTTTTTGTACCTGTGAGTTTTTTCCTTTGAATGATTCAACCAATCGCTACGAAACTGCATATTAAAAATCTTGAGAGTACAGGATCAGTCATTGGGAGACTTGGAAGTATCGGAACAGTAGGAAGTATTATCGGAACTATGGCTGCAGGATTCTTCCTCATTCCATTTTTTGGAGTTGTAAATCTTCTTGTAGCTCTCGCATTTTCATGTTTTATTCTTTCTCTAATTCATGATAAAACATCTTTTATCATCGCAAATACTATCTGAATACTTCTGTGCTTTTCAACACTGTGAATAGAGTATATGTACGCGCAAGAAAATATAAAAAATTGAGTCCACCGTATTGAAACACCTTATTCACATGTCACGGTAAAGGATGGTGTATACATGGGGCAGAGAGTAAGAAATCTCTATATCGATAATGTGACGCATGCTGGAAGATACCTTGAAAGCGATGAACTCCTGTATGATTATACAAAAGCCTACCATTTATTTAGTACATTATTGCCAGATGCTCAGGAAGTAGTGATGTTTGGTGGAGCAGCTTATAGTTATCCACAAAGCTTTGTAAAAACATATCCAGATAAAAATATTGATGTAGTTGAAATCGATAAAGATCTCACGAAACTTGCCAAGAAATATTTTTGACTGGGAGAGTATCCAAATATGAATATTTTTCATGAGGATGCAAGAGTCTTTCTCAGAAACAATGAAAAAAAATATGATGCCATTCTCTGAGATGCTTTCGGCTCATACTTTTCTATTCCCTACCAACTCACAACACTTGAAACAGCGCAGGAAAAATACAATACGCTCACTGATAACTGAGTCGTACTTCTCAATGTTATTGGAAGTGTCAGTGCTGAAAAAGCAAAATTTGTCGAGGCAGAATACAAAACCTATAGTGAAGTCTTTCCAGAAGTATTTATCATCCCAATAAGAACGACCAATACATCAGAGGTTCAGAACCTCATGATGGTTGCTCTCAAAAATCCAGAAGCAGTATCTTATGAAACAGATAATCCAGAAATACAAAAACTCTTGGACAAAAAAACCTATCTAAATCTTCCTAAAAATACTCCAATACTTACAGATGATTATGCTCCGGTTGAATACCTCATTTCAGAACTCGCAAAATAATATAATTTAAACTTTACACCCAATGGCAAAAAAACAAAAGGATCTCTCTTGGCTGCAAGATGAAGATGAAACAACACTCGAAGTGACAGATTGTAATGGCACTCCTCTTGAAAATGGCGATAGCGTCATTGCTACCAAAGATATAAAAGTAAAATGAGCTTCTGATATTAAGCGTGGGGACGTATTTAAAAATATCAGACTCACGGATGATATCGAACTGATAGAATCTGGAAAAATGGTTCTCAGAACAGAATTTTTTAAGAAGAAATAAATGAATACTCTCTGAGATTACCCGCTCGAAGAATACTCTGCTGAGAGAATTCAGGAGGCATATTTAATTATACACCCGAGAGTTCTAGAGCGTTACAATATAACAAGACATGAATTTTATGGAGTATTTGAAAGAGGATCAAATTTTAGTCAGCTTAAATATCCAATTGAAGATGTGTTTTGAAATGTTTTTTATGACAGTGAGTGATATTATATGGCTCAAAGATTTGATAATCCAGAAATAAAAAAAGCCATTGCAGCAGCAAGCAAACAAAAATGAAAGTCAAAGTCAGAAGCCTATAAGTATAAAGAATTTATGAATATAGACGCAGAAGATAGAATTAGATTTATGAGAGAGAGTATAGAAAAGAAATATAACGGAAGTAGTTGGAGGCAGTGACTTTTGAGTGAAACATGAAAAAGAGAAATTATTGAATTTACTTACTGGTGAGATGATTTTTTTTGAATTACTCATGACTCAAGAACAGGAAGAAATATTCTCTGAAAGCTTCATATGGAGTATCGAGATAAACAATAATAAAAAATCAGCCAAATGGCTGATTTTTTATTATTTTATAATTTCTTCTATAATTCCCTCTCTTCTTCTTCCTCCTTCTTTTATGATTCTCACCCGTACTTTGTCTCCTGTTTGTGCCTCCATTTTTTTACTTCCTGGAATAAAAATATCATCTTTGCTTCCAGCGATTTTTACAAATCCAAATGTATCATTGTCTGAATAAGTTCCTTCAAGCACTTCTCCTGTTTCCTCTAATATTTCTACCACGATAGCTTCATCTTTTCCATTGTACTTTTTAATTTCAGCTCGTACTTTGTCTCCATCTTTTGCTCCATTTTTCTTGAGACCATAACAAAAATATCATTGATCTTGACCAGGGACATCTACAAATCAAAAGTCACCATTTCCACCACTAAATATTCCCTCTACCACTTTTACAACTTCTCTTTCTGGTTTTTTATTTTTTCAGCTGAGAACCTCTATGATTTTTGCTTCTGGTTTTTTTCCACTGTTTCTCTCCATCACTTCAGCTCTGACTCTTTGACCATCCTCTGCACCATGAAAATTCTTTTGATGTACAAAAAAATCTCCTCCCCAGTCAGCTCTATCATCAGGAATCACAAATCCAAAATCTCATTTTTTACACTGAAATTTTCATTCTATAATAATTTCTCTTTTCATACATTTTTTATTTATTCTATATCTATATGATTATAACTTATATATGAATACTTGCAATATAATATAATCCCTATAAAGAAAAAGCGATATAAAATATACTTGGTTCTAACACAAAATCATTATACTACTAATATACTATGTTATAAAAAATAAATATGAAACTTATTCTTCTTCTCCCACTTGTCGCATATTTGTGCCTCTTGCTTGTAAATATGGAGCTCTTAAGAGATTTCCAAATGGTAAATATATTTTGAGCCTATCAGTTTGAAGCTCCCATCATTCTTGTCAGTAGTGTGTTTTTTGTACTCTATGCTATTGTGATTTATATTGCCTATAGCGGAATTAACTCATACCAAGCACACAAACTCTGAAAACTTGATAAAGAAATTACCAGACTCAAATCAGAGCTGTATAATAATCAAAAAGATCTCATTGCAGAGATTCGATGAGATTATTCAGAGCAACTTCAAAAATTTAAAAAAGATAATGACCACAAGTTTGAAACGCTTATCAGGTACAATGAATATACGCTCGAAAAAGTCATAGAAGAGACAAATGGGAGCTTTACGAAGTACAGAAAAGAAACACAAAAAATCCTCAAAGACTCATGAGCATTGTGAGAATCAGTCCTCGATAAACTCAAAATCTGGAAATAAAAATTATGATTTTATTACAACTTCAAACTCTATTTTGAAGTTTTTTTTTGACAATTATATTTTAAAAAATAATATTACCTTGCATTACATAGTAATATAAGAAATTTGGAAAAAATCACAACTCAAATGAGAAAGGGAATTTTAGAGTATATCATACTTGGTATCGTTGAAAAATCTGATATCTATGGTGCTGAAATTATTGATATTCTGAAAAAGTGAGAACTCATCGTTGCAGAATGAACTATTTATCCACTGCTTTCTCGATTAAAAAAAGAAGAATATATAGATTATTATTGGGTTGAATCTGAAACAGGTCATCCAAGAAAATATTATAAGCTGACCCCAGCTTGAAAAGATATCTTGATTTTAATGGAAAAAAATTGGTTAAATATAAAAACAACCGTTGAACATATTTTAAAAAAATAATACAGTATTATGACAGCATTCAATGATTACAATCTACAAATTACTCCTGCTCAAGAAAAAATCATCCAAGAATACTTAGATGAAGTACTCAGCTATATTACGCGCTACAATCTAGATAAAGATCTCTATACAGATATTGAAGAAAGACTCTTTGAGAAGCTCCAGTCTCAAGATGCAGTAACAAATCTCAATCTTCAAAAAGCCATTCATGAAATTGGAAAAGCAGAAGAAATATTTTCTGATGGAGATGAAAAAATAATGCAAGATTCTCCTCAAAGAGATAATTGAGAATCAGAATATTTTTATAATTCTCTGATTAAAAAGTGATATGTTCGTACAAATAAAAATGCCTTTGTTCTCTGACTTTCTGCTTTATTTTGAGAAAAAATATGAGTAAGTACATGGGCTATGAGAATTGTATTTCTTATTCTCTTATTTGTCGGAGGAATAAGTCTATGGATTTATTTTATTGCTGGACTTATTATTCCGCTCGTATGAATAGACTATAAAAATAAATCAATTCTGAGATATTTGATTACTCAGTTAAAACTGGTTCTGAGAGATACGATTAATAATACTATCAAGTCTTGTGTTAAAGCAGTATATTATCTTGTTCATAATATTTTCAATATCTTGTGAACGCTAGTTAGAAATGTATTTCCGATACTCAGATTTATGTTTTTTGGCTTGATTGCTTGCTGAACACTCTTTATACTGTGCTGACTGATTCTCCTCACTGGAGCCTATATAACTGGATTTACACTTCAAAATATAGAATTTCTCTCTGCAACAGGACCGTATTTCATATGGGCTACATTATTTGGAATTATATTCTCTGTCTTACTGCTTGTATTTTCATGCTTCGTTGCATTATGAAAAAAAGGATTCACAAAGTATTTCTTACTCTTTGGAGTGAGTAGTTTTCTTGCTGCATTTTTTCTTTCGGGTATGTCAGCTTTTACGCTTGCAAACTCATATTCTCAAAAAACTACTTTTACACAAGTTACTTCTGTTGAAATAAATGATACCAATCCAATAATAGATTTTTCTCTTTCTAGTAGAGATGAAAATAATCTTAATAATAATTTTACTCCTGATCTTCGTGAAATAGAATTGCGTCAATGAACTGGAGCAACTCTGAGTGTTGAAGTAGAAAATACCATTTATGGTGATAGTTATATTTCATCTCGAATCAAGGATGCACTATCAGAATACAATATTGAAAAAAACAATACAAACTATACGCTTACTTACTCATCTGATCAGTTATATTCTGCTCCAGTTCCCTTTACAATTCATAATAGAAAATTAATTATCACCATTCCAAAAAATGCAAAAATCCATATTCCTCTATGATATTTGTGGGTCAATAATGGGATGTGACTTTCTGAAACTCAAACACAATTCAGCTATTTAATGACTTGAAATCAAGATTCTTTTCTAGATAAATACTTATTTTTCAATGACACAAATGATCTGGTCTATGAAGTAAAAGAATCTGATATTATAAATTTACAACAAGACCATATTATTGATACGCTTAAAACAGATTTATCAGATCTCAGCCCACTCAAGCATTCTCAAGATTATATAGAAAATAATTCTTTTTATGAATATCTCTCTATTGAAGATATTGAAATAGAGGCAGACTGGTATATTAAAGAGTATAACTTTGAGGATGATAACTTGCTGAGTTTTATCTATGGAGATTATCATGTAGCTATGGATGCTCAGGTAGAGTATAAATTAGAAGGCGAAAACGTGAGTTTTTTAAATTTTGAAATAATAAATATGAGAGAAATAAATCAAAATTATTATGAAGAAATTGATGAAAATAATTACATAAATCTCAGAGAAGAGTTATAAATCTACTCAGAAGACAATCAAAATACAGAAGAATAATATAAAAAAATCTCACCTTGGTGAGATTTTTTTTATCGCTTATCCTCAAGCATTTGAGAAAGTGACTCGTATCCATGTTGTTCTAAATAAGTTCATAACTCCATGTCACTGCGAACTCACAGATCAATCCCATATTCTTCTTCGATGGTTCATATGAGTGTATCATCTCGCTTCCCTCTCCATCTTCCATCTTGATTTCTATTTCTTTCCTGTGTCATACTTTAAAAATTAAGTGAAATAAACCCGTAAAGTATATGTATTTTCTATGTTTTTTAAAGCCGAGAGATATTTCGTCGTTCTTCATACCAGCTTTCATACATATTTCTCACCTATATTTTGTATTATCTTCATAAATATATCATGCAAAAATATGTGAAGAAAACCAAAATACGTGACACTTCGAAATAAAAAAGATGCTGATGAATTTCTCTGATATGAAATAGAGCAAGGAAATGAATTCGTCAAAAGTTTATTTATTCCAGAATTTCTCGCTGAGCAAACCGTAAAAGTGGAATTTACCTTAGGGAAAAGACAGAGAAAAAGACTCATTGTTTCTTACAAGGACCCAATAACGTGAAAAATTAGCTTTTATCCTATACATCCATCAAGTATCAATTTTAAATATTTTTGAGATGCTCAGCTCGATGCCACTGATCCAATATAAAATCTAAATAAACATTTCAAGTCATAGTATAAGTGACTTTTTTCTTTTTGGTGCTGGATTTTGCATTTCTGACTTGTAGAGCCACTTGAGGTATCATATATCTGTTTCAGCAATTTTCTTGAGTGACTGTCATTTATATTTTCAAAATGTGAGCCTTGTAGTAGGAGCAATATCATGCGTTATATCATACATGACTTTATGTGGATTTTCTCACGGATACTTCTCTAGAATTTTTTCATAGAGATATTTATACAGCCAATAGAGTACAACTGTATCATAGAGCGCAGAGTGAGCATATCAAGTGAGAGTATCGTCAGCGTTAAGTTCCTCAAGTCTGAGATACTCTTTGAGAAATTGCAGTCCAAATTTTGGCACTCAATCATCTTTGAGAATTTTTCTGGCAACCTTACAGCTGCAAATATAATTCTCGATATGGACTCATTCATTGGCAAGAATTGTGATATCAAATGGAGCATGATGCGCTATGAGATATTCTCCATTATCCATTCGTTTCATGAGCTCGCTGTATCACTCTGACTGTGTAAACTCTGGTTTATCAGCAACCATTTCTGGAGTTATTTTATGTACTGCAATACATCCTGGCTGGATATAGCTCTTCGGATTAACCAGCCATTCTCCCCTATACTCCTCATCAACAATTGCGAGCTGCATCACTTTTCCATCTCGCATACCTGCCGAAGTTTCGGTATCTAAACAAAATACTTTCACGAAAATAATTTATATTTAAAATAAGTATATATTATGTATATATACTATAAAATCAATATAAATTTATTTTTTATATTTTCGGATTTCTTCTATGTATGTTTGTTTTTTAGGATCTTTTGACTTCAATAATCGCTGGATATTTCTGAGCATACCATCAATAGCAACTTTGAGATTTTTATGAGATTTCTGAGTATGTGTTTTTAATTGCGTTTTGGTTTTAGTACTTGCATCTTTATCTCTTGGTTCAATCCAAACACAGTGGTTTTCTCATCTTATAGAAAATCAAAAAGATTCCATAGAATATGTTTCTCCCTCAATTACAAAAGTGATTTCAGAATTTTTTTCACCTTCTATTCATGAAGTAAGCGTGTACAAAATTCCATCTGAAGTACTCACCATATATGATTCTTCTTTTTGTTTTTCTTGATTTGTAGGCTTTGATGGTTCTTGTTCATTTGGTTTTTCTACTAATTCTGCAACACTATCTTGCACTTCAGATTTTGTCTTATCAGCTTCACTTGGCCAATATCAATCCCATCTTTCAAACATTGCTCTCATGCCCTCTACTCTTTCATCTCCTCTTTCAATCATATCCGCTATTCTCTCAGCCATAAAATTATTTTAAATATGTAATTATTTATATATTTTAATTTGAATAAACATATTGTCAATAAGTTTTAAAATATATAAATCCCTACTGCTCGGGATTTATATAAGAAATTGGAGGTTGAGAAGTAATTTTATGCAAACTGTTTGAGATTATTACATGAATTAGTGTTATTTAACTTAAATGTGAAAAAGGGCACCATAAAGGTGCCCTAAATCTTTTCTTATCTACTCGCGTTCTGTTTCAAGGAGTTCAAGCACGCGGAGCCGATCTTCTTCGGAAAGCTCCTCGAACTTCTGTTCAGCTGACTGGAGATCCCTGGCAGTCTCTTGAGATTGAACAGCGCGATCAAAGCGAGCTTCGACCGCAAGTTGATCATCGGTGACAGTGAGTTGAACACCCACGTTGTCAAAAGAATCCAAATCAATCACCCCACTTCCTCCATCAGAGAAGGAAATCAGTACCGTATCACCGACTTGGGTAATAGGAACTTCTGGAGAGACTGTCGATGAAGTGATGAACATCTTGTCGGAGACCGATTCAAGAGTGATGTAGTAGTAGGTTTGACCACCGGTGACATCGCTTGCAAAGCGTGCAACCGTATCTGTGATAGTAAAACCTTCCACAACGCTATCAGGAGATAGCGCATTCCCACGACTTGCAAGTCTGCTCCGATATGCACGCAAAGCATCCTGCAAAGTAGTCCCAACACCAACAACACTGAAGTCTTCCACTGAAACCATCGCAATTGATTTGATGAGTCCAGCGTCGTCCTTGAGTGCCATAACGTAAGTCGGAATACCAACCACGTTATAGAGTACTGGAAATGAAGCATCATAGCCCTTTTCCTGAACTTCGCCTTCGGCCGAACCTTGAGCTGCAGTCTCAGTTGCTCCCGTTTGCTGATACCAATGAACCTCTTTGGTCCGAGTATTCACCAGCATAAAGCCAACGGTCGAATCATCGGAACCTGAGGAAGAGATACCCGTATACCAGTACGAGTTACCATCATCCCCATAAACCAACGAAGTGCCTTTGGTTGCCTTGAGAACACCTGTTTTGCCCCACCATGAATTCAGCCATCCTTTACCGTATGAACCCCAATCATTTATTTGGTCTCTGACGATGTTTTCTGGCTGGATACGGTCAATCCAAGCTGGAGCCTGGTCGATTTCGTATTCAAGAAATTCACCCGTTTCTGGATTAACCACCAGAACACCCGTCGCTTCACCACCTGAGTAGCCAACAGTTTTCTCATAAACTGTCACCACCCAGAATGGATTTCCTTCATCATCGATTTCAAAGGTAAAATCGGTGATTCCAGTTGAAGCATAGCCATTGAAGCGAAGGTGTCGTTTCAGGTTGTCACCAAAGTATGCTGATGGCTGGTAGCGGATATTGATGGCTTGGCCGTCAACTTGTGTGATATACTCGACATCACGGTCGTTGGTAGCTGATACCATCACGTAGCCAGGAGTGCTGTCGTGGTTCCACCACTTTCCGAATCCATCGTGCTCGATTGGAGCTACCCAGAACAGTTCACCCCGCACCTGTTGGATACGGAATTCACCTATGCGAGCTCGGCTCCCGAGCGCGGGATCACTTCCAAGCAACTTGTCACCCACTCGCTTAGCCACCTCTTCATCGACGATGCGAATCTGAGAAGGATCAACAGGTGAGATGTCTTCCGAGAAAGTACTGGGCTCAAATTCACCGAGAAGCTGGTGGTATTCATCTGCGTGGAAGATAGCCCAGGTCGTTGGAATTGGCATGATTACTGTGCCAAAAATTCCAACAACCATGAAAATTCCTCCAAATACACCAAGCATAACTCGATGCATCTTTGCAGAAATTAAAGCGGTCAAAACACCGCACAGAAGAAGGATGAAATACGCCCCAGAAAAGCCAAAGGCTAATGTGGGGAGCATCAGATAGTAAAGCAGGTAGCCAAGACCCGCTATCGGCAAAAGCCATAGTAGGGACAGAATACTTCCCAGCCCAACATGAGGTAGTCTTGAGTTATTTGCAGCTGACATGAGCTTTCCTCCATAGTTTTTTTTTCAGAACGATAACATATTTACGTCATCATACTACATAACAGAATCTGATATATAAAATGATGATGTAAATATGGAGTAATAGATAAAATCTATTTTCATATAAAAAGATTAAATATCTTAACTTTATATATTGAAAACAGAGGTGTATCTATTACTTTTACATGTTAAAGAACTAAAAATATAATAAATGTTATTTTATAAATGTCAACAATTATTAGTTTAGCTATAAGTTTAACCTATTCACTTATTTATTAGTGTATTTATTCAAAAAATACTCAAACATTGCTTTCTAAAAACCATAAAAATCCCTATTTTAAGGGATTTTTTATTTTTTTTCAAAATTGGAGGCACCACCCGGAGTCGAACCGGGCTACAAAGCTTTGCAGGCTTCTGCATAACCGCTCTGCCATGGCGCCAAATATATAGCGAGAGAGATTATATAAATAAACGCTCTGGAATCAAAAGTTTTTATTCGCATTTAAAAGTGCTGAGTAAATACTCATATCTCTCATAGCTTTCGAGTTTTTCTGCAAGAGAGACAGTGAGTACATATGCATTTTCACCACAACTACGAGCTGTTTGTAAGTAAGTGAGTTCAGGGGTAGAATTGCTATATTTTCCTCTGTAGGATATGAGCGTACCTGACTCGTTATCAGCAAAATTAATAGTTTTTTCTTCTAGATTTTTAAATGTTACGAGAGATGTCTCGAGTCATTTTTTGGTATTTTCCATGAGTCACACAGAAGATTCATTGAGTAAATTTTCTACTTCTAAAACTATAAGATTATTAATGTAGTTTTCTTTTTGGCTTGATGACGCAAGTGCGAGCGCTACACTTCATACTCTTGGCTTACTCAGCTCTGACTCCCCTAATTCTCTCCAGTTTTCAGGTGACATCATAGAGAAATTTACTTTTTGAGTTTCTACAAGACCATTAGAAAGAGCCTCTTCTTCCTGAGAAGATCCACAAGAAACAAGTATGAGAGAAAGCATAAAAATGAATACTATTTTTTTCATGATAAATATTTTACAGTACAGGAATTAAAAAGGCAACTCATAAGACAATCCAGAGTACACAGACCCCTATTTTTGCATAGGAAGGTATTTTATTTTTTCCAAAATAAAAAGTAGCAATACAGAGAAATACTATATAACTCACAAGAAATGCAATATATAGTGGAGTAAAAAATACAATTAAAATGTTATAGAGAAACTGTGCTGAAGTCAGAAAATAGACAAGAAAAAACATCAGAGAAACACATAAAAGCACATATTTAGATGAGAAATACAATATTTCTATTCTATGCTCTGGGTTTGAAATGGTCTTTTTAATATTTTTTAGAAATGTCATACTTGATTTTATGAGTTTTGAACATATATTAGAATGCAAATATTTCTCCTAAAATATATAGTAAAATGAGCATATCGCAAGATGAATTACAAAAGATAGCTGAAAAGCTCTCTAAAATACCATGAGATAATGAAAAACTTCTATGAAATATATCTGATATTCTTGGATATATGGATTTACTGGAAGAAGTAGATACAACCGGAGTTATCCCAACTGTTTCAGTAGTAGAAGGTTCTGCTGCGCTGAGAAGTGATGAGATTTCCGCTCCTACAGGCGTGACACCAAAAGAGTTACTTGATGCAACGCAGCAAAAAGTAGTTTCTGGCCAAATTGTGCTTCCAAATATTATGAACTAAATAATACGTGATAGAGACGCTTACTCTTCGGCATTTTAGAAATTTCTCACATAGAGAAATTTCTTTTTCTGAGTGAAAAAATCTGATTATTTGAAAAAATGGAAAAGGAAAAAGTAATATTTTAGAGTCTCTCTCCCTCCCGAGTAATCCCATGGTTGAATCAGATCCCAGATTTTTACTCGAAAAAGAGCAAAAAACTTTTTTTATAAAATATACTTGAAAACACGGAACTCTGTGAATTTCATATGATGGAGAAGAAAACAAAAAAAAGTATTTATTGGAATGAAAGAATACGAGTAAACAAAAGATAGCTGAGAAATATCCTCATGTGGTGAGCTTTCATCCAATGGCCATGAATCTCATGTATCTTTCCCCGAGTGCTCGAAGAGATTTTCTCGATGAAATACTGATAAAGACATTTCCAGAGTATAGAAATATTCTTTGAGCGTATAAAAAGGTTCTCACTCACAGGAATAAACTTCTCAAAAATATATCTGAGTGAAAATCATCTCTGTGAGAACTTACTTTTTGGAATGAAAAATATATTGCATGAGCCAGCGCTGTGTATAGGTACAGATTTCGACTCAAAGAGTATTTTTCTGAGCATATTTCTGAATTAAAAAAATACTTTTTCTGAAAAGTCTCATCCGTAGAGTTTCACTATATCACCAAAACACATTGAAAAAATACTCAGGAAATATCAGAGTATTTAAAGAGCTACATTGCAGAAAATAATACGAAAGAAATTATCCTGAGGAAAACTCTCAGATGACCACATCTCGATGATTTTGATATAATCGTTGATAGTACTCCGCTCATTCACTATGCTTCTAGAGGCGAAGTAAAAAGCTCATTGCTGTGACTCATTTTTCTAGAAACAAATTTCATATCAGAACATTCAGAGAAAAAAAATGTCTTGTTTCTCCTCGATGATATCCTCTCAGAACTTGATGTGGAGCACAGAGACTTACTCTGGAAATATATCGGAACGCGCCAATGCATCATCACGAGCATTGAGGATTTTGATATCCCTGCGCATAAAATATTTTTATAAAATATTTATAATTTTTGTACAGTTTTATTGTATTTTTTGTTTGTATAAGGAAGTAATTGCGAGTATAGTGAGAGAAATATAGACTTTTTAACACTAAAGTCGTTAGTTTTTAACACTATTGTACTATGAATTGATACATGAAATCTGCTCTTTGAATCTTATCAAGCCTTATACTTGTAAGCCAATGATTTGCAGCCGGTCCAGTTGATTACTTTGAAGTGATTCTTGGAAAAGAAGAAGCAAAGGTTGGTGAAGCGCTCGACATTACTATTTCAGCCGTTGATAAAAATGGTAAGATCGTAACAGATTACATGGGAGATATACTCGTATTTTCAGAAAGTGATGCCCAAGCAGAATTTCCAAACGACTTAGCAGAAAATAGTTATAGCTTTACTGCAGTAAACGAAGGAAGTGTAAAATTTGAAAATGCCGTTCGATTTAAAAACACTGGAACGCAAGATGTCTATGTATACGATCTCAATGATGAAAATATACTCTGAGTTGCAGAAGTAGAAATCACGCAAGAAGACACTGAAAGCAATATAGATATTTCCATACTCTCACCAGAAAACGGTGTCACACTTGGGAGAAATAATATTACTGTATCTGGGACAACGAGAAAAAATTATCAAGTACGAATCACTGTAAATGATGATCAAGATATCTTTACAACGAGTAACGAAGACGGCGTTTTTGAAAAAGAAGTTACAGACCTTATCCAAGGAACAAACACATTTATAGCTGAAATCCTCAATGCAGACAATGAAGTAATCGGAACTTCAGAAAGAGTTGATATCAAAATAGATTCTCAACTCCCAGAATTTAAGAGAATTACTATTACTCCAATCTGAGAAGTACAAGCTGAATCTCAAATTAGTATAGAAGTCGTTTCAAATACAGGACTGAGTGAAGTTCAGGCAATCATAAACGATATTATTATAAAACTAGAAGAAGGAAAAGATGGAATCTATACAGCAAAAACTGTTGCTCCTAAAATCCCAGGAGACTATCCTGTAGATATAGTCCTCAAAAATGAATTTGCAAATGAAGTGACAGAGAGAGAAGTTGAAACCATAACTGTTATAGAAGCTCCAGAGCTCAATGCTCCAGATGAACCAGAAGAAGATGAACCAGTTATTGAAACAATAGAAAATACAACTCCAGTACCTGAAGACCTCAATCTTACTATTACAGGAATAGAAGTAACAGAGCTAAAAACAAAATCTATTCTTACCTGGGATGCACTTGAAGATGCTCAGAGCTATAACATATACAAAAAAATATCAGAAAATCAGATTGAACTTATTGAAAATGTCTCAGAGCCACGTTATGAAATAGAAATAGTAGGTGAAGAAATTAGATACGAAGACTTTGCAATAAAAGCTATTGGAAAAACTGCATCATGAACAACAGTACAATGAGATCTCTCTGATATGACCAGAGTCAAAACAGGTCCAGAACTGTACCTCATATTTGCACTTATCGCAATTCTCATGTCATCTGGAATATTCTTTTTCAGAAAAAACGCATAATATTCCCATGCAACAAAAAAAACTAAGAAATATTTCTTAGTTTTTTTATATTCATCTCAAACTTTCTCATACAAAGCATCATCCATTGCGTTTAATAACTTCTAAGCACGTAGTATATAGTGGCGTATCAAGAGTCCTAGAAATCTCTTTGAGTCGGTTAAAAGCCATATTATACTTATATTTCCCTACTTCAAAAAATACATCATGATCAAATACACTCTTGTATTTTTTAATCGATTTTATAAGCAGAGAAATATCTACTCAGAGCTCCGTATCTCAAACCAGCGCTGATTCAATAAGAGAAAGTTCTAAACCTGAGAATTTAAAATTCAGTGCATCAATTGTAATATGCTTCGTATATTGTGAGAATTTAGAATACAGATTTATTTTTTTTCACTGCTCCTTTCATGAGAGCGTTTTAAAAATGATTTCTTTATTTCATACGGTAATTTTTTTATTGAGCGTTCTATTTGTAACAAAGATTTTATCAGGAATAGAAAAATCCTTCATATGTACCTCAAGAGATTTATTGCCAGAAATATAGTAGCTACTTCCACAATGATGTGTTATATATTTCTTCAACAATTGGAGAAAGTATTTTTCTAACAAATCAATTTCATTGAGTGATACATCTCCGTCTTCAGGAACAATATATACACCTGCCTTGAGTGAAATAATCACTCCTTTAGAACTTAAATTATAAATAATTTTATTCGTTACATTTTGATATTCAGGCTTACATTCGGGATCAATAATTTCATAAATATCTTTTTTAAATATCACTTTTCATCATTTCTTTCACAATTTATTAACAATTTTGTTAAAATCTTTCATATTGTTTTTTGCCTTAAAATAGATAAAAAAACTCTATAATAAATATAGAGTTTTTACTATAAAAATCAAATAGTTTTTACTATAAAAATTAATCAGAATTCTTATCTTTATAAGAGAGACGTATTTGTGGATATGGAATATGAACCTCTGTTTGTTTAAATGCAAGATTTACCGTTTCTGTAAGATTTGATTTTAGAGTAATAAAATTTTCTTGTGAATGTATCCAAACACGTAAATCCAATAATACCCCTCTTTCTCATAAATCTTTTACAATTACATCTGGATCTGGAGTAGAAAGAATTTGTGGGAAATTTGAAGCAACTTTTAAAAGTACTTTTTTTGCTTTAATAATATCTGTTTCATAATCAACGACGACTTCAATATCGATTCTACGTTTATCATTGGTATGATAATTACTGACATTTTCTTCAAAGAAACGAACGTTTGGAATATTATACGTTACTCCGTCAAATTCTTGCACGGCCGTAAATAGGGCATTTATTTTGACAATTTTTCACATTTTTCACCCAACTTCAATCAAATCTCCAATATGGTAACTCCCTTGCGAAACGACAATGATTCAAGAAATAAAGTTCGTCAAAAAAGTACGAAGTGTAAATCAGATACCAAACCCAATTCACCCCATAAAAATTCCTAAATCTACTCAGAGAACTCCAAGAGTGATAGAGAATCCCGTAATCAGAACAATGATATTCATTGTTCTACTGATAACTCCTATGATTTCTTCCTTACTTCCCTCATCTCAAATATTCGCTCTCTCTAAGTATCCAAATAGTTTTGATTGAATAAATTTTGAGAGAACAAAAGTCATGAAAATAACAAAAATAGCAAACAATATTTTAAGCAGCATTTCTGTTGAAAAGATTCAAAAAATTATTTCAGCAAATCCTTTTGTTTGCTCTACCTCTCATCAAGATACCACAGCAAAAGACTGTGACAGCGAAAGGCAAAATAGAATAATTCAGGAAAATAAATATTTCATATCTCAAAAAACAATTATATATGCATAATTCTATCATATATTTTTTTCTCTGGCAATTGTGAGCACCATAAAAAAAACTCCCAATTGGGAGTTTTTTTTTATTGATTTAATCTGAATCCATAATTATCAGGAATATAGTGTCATTTCACATGACTCATACATTTTGTAATATTATTATGCCAATTGAAATCACTTGAAGCATAAATTGAACCTGTTTTATTTCCATATCGACTGAGCTGCTCTATTGCTGTATATTGTCAGAGATATCTATTGTTAAATACTGCTGCCATAGCTGCAACAGCAGATCTAGGTGTTGGAAAATCTCTTGTGTCTCCCCTATCATTGTTTCAGACATTTCCTATATTATTCATACTCTTCATATATTTTCACAGAGAAGTTTCTGCGAGACCAATACACATCGTAAATGTTGGGTCAATTCATTGTCATACAGATTCTTCTACCCACATATTCCAGTCTCTAAATCATCCAACCGCATATACATCCAAGAGAAATTGTTGTCTTTCTATTTCAGAATCTCATTCTATCCTAAAGACACCTGGAGCTGGTTTTTGAGTTGTACTGGTGTACTCATATCACTTTCTCGTTTTAAAGTCTGAGTAGTATTTATAGGTATATCGCTCAGGAACATTTCTAAAATCAATATATGATATATCAAGATATTCTAGTGGATCAGAATATTCTTCATTATCATACACCACAAAGTGTAAATGTGGCCCCGTTGTAAGTATTCATGCACCATTCGTTCCATACTCTCCTCCTGTTTTAGCGAATACTTCTCATCGTTTTACAAAATCATATCTTCCTACCATTGTTTCACTAATATGCCCATACAAACTTACGAGTCAATCAGAATGTTTCAATGCGATATAAGCATAGCCATTGTTCACTGGAGGCTGTAGATATATAACATATCAATCCATCGGCGCTTTAATTTCTGTTCCTTGTGGAGCAACAATATCTATTGCATCATGGTCTGTATTAAATTGATTTCTATATTCAACATCTCTATAAAATGCACTCACCCCTAAATATGGCTGAACTGGCCAATCAAAAGGATTATTTTCCGTAGGAACTCAAGTTAATCGCGATTCCGCAAAAATTATTTTATTGATATCCATACATTGATCAGATATATCAAGAAGTTGTGTATCCTGCGAACCTAAATCTACAAATTCACAATTATATCTCTCAAGTAGGCTTTTTTTTGTATTATTCAGTGAAATTCTTTCTCTGAGTTCTTTTACCTTTATGTCACGTTCTACTTCAAGCTTTTCAGCAATATATTTCTGATAGAGCTCTTCTTGACCTTTTGTAGCATCTAATAGACGCTGTTTTGAAGCTCTTTTATCGTCTAATATTCATTTTTCAAGTACTCCCTGTTTTCTGAGCGCCTTTAGTTGCTCTTCATCTTCGTTTAATTGAATTTGTTTCTTGTATAGTTCTGAAATATATGATCTATGATTTTCTACTAATTGCTGCCCTGTAACTTGAATGATACTTTTGAAATACATATCATTGAGAACAGAATCAATATTTTCTCATGAGAGTAAAATCGTTTTGAGATTATCCATTTCCTCAGAAGAAGTAATAAATTCTCATTTTTTATATAAATATACCAAATATTCTAGCAATACTTGAGTGTTATTTGAAATTTTATTCTTAAGTAAAGCAATTGCCTGTGTATTTGTATCAATTTTATCTTTTGTCGCAACTATTCTAGCATTTATATCATTCACTTCTTCAACAAGCTCAGCAATATCGGCATCCAGTTGCCCAATAGATTTTTCTAAAGATTGTGCTCTATTCACAATTTTTTCATTTTGACTTTCTAAATACTCACGCTTAGATTGTATCTGATCTCAAATAGTATCAAATACCCCAATTCTTTGGTACGTAGAAAGAATATTTTTATCTTCTTCAGTTAAAAGAACTTTATCACTTTCAAATATCATTTCTTTCTCCTGATTTTTAAAATTATTCAATATCATAGCAGCATCATCTTTTGAAAGTGCTGCAAAAGAAACTTGAATAATCAATACAAAAGCAAAAGCTGAAAGAGTAATTTTATGAATGGTTTTCACTAGCGGAGAGATTGAATAAATAGTTCTAATAATATGAGTATTCATATTAACAGTGCCAAAGGTAGGATAACTGGAATATTAAAACTCATAAATACTATAGCTCATAAAATGAAAAAAACAAAGAAAACAGACTGTCTGAGACTTGCATATATGTGGTACATTCCGACTCATCATCTATAATATATTTTCTTACAAAAATATAAGAATAATGTCAATATCCCAAGAAGCATAAAAACAAAACTAATTGCAAGCAGTGAAAGCGCCAGCTTCACAGAACTATATGGATCAAAGTACAGAAGCAGCGAAAAAAAACTCCCAGCTCCAGCAAGAGAACTGATAAAGAGAATTAATAGTATAAAACGAACTTTCATAAATTATTTCAATTTTCAAGTAAAGGAAATGTTCTCAATTTCTTCAGCTTTTCACGTTTTCTCATTCACATCAACTAGCAGCGCATTAATAATATACTTTCAGTTTAACTTTTGTTCTATTTTTCAACGCTGAAGTCAGGTCATAAATCTCTTTTTTACCGACTCAAACTCTGCTCCAATTACGCTCTCAAATGGTCAATTCATACCAATATCCGTCAAAAGAGCAGTTCAGGACTGCAAAATATGAGCATCATTTGTTTGTATATGTGTATGCGTTCCATAGACCAATGCGGCTCTTCATGAGAGATGATGCGCCATACCGTAGAGTTCAGCTGTCGTCTCTCTATGAAACTCCACAATCAATATGTCATATGATTCAGGCGAATACGATTCTAAAATCTCATCTATTTTTAAAAATGGATTATACACTTTATGAGACATAAATACTTCTCAAAGTAACTGAACAACGAGTATTTTATAGCCATTTTTTTCTATGATTTGTGCACCATTTCATGGAAGATTTTCTCATGGAAGTTCGTAAAAATTAGCAGGCCGTATGATTTTTCCATTTTCTTTCTCAAAGTATGCTCAAATATTTGGCATATTATCAAAACTATGATCTCCAAGAGTCATTAAATCTACTCATAAATCTTCTACAAATTGAGCATGCTCCGTAACAGGCCCACGTCCTGAGGTAATATTTTCAATGTTTACAATTGTGATATCTGGATGATAGGATTCTTGCATCTTTTTATATTCTTTTGCAAGAGCTTTTCTCCCTATTCTCCCATATACATCACCATAAATTAGTATTTTCAATTCAAATTATTTATTGAGTATTCTTGTATAAAATGACGTCATCACAAAGACAAAAAGTCCAGAGAGTAAGAGATACAGTAGAATAGAATAAAATACTGATATCCAAGTAAATACTCCTATTCGTGAAGAAATTTGTTCACTACTTAGTTCACTGTACTCTTTCGTTATATATTCATAATAAGCAACTTCAGCATCATCGATGTTATCGAGAGTTTGAGTCTTATAACTCATCGCAGCAGAAAGATCTCAGAGCTTTCTATCAAGTATGCTTTCCAGTGAGTAAAATGGAAAAATGACAATAGCATAGATAATAAACACGACTAAAAATTTTCAAAAAACTTTCCCTGAAGTGATACGAATTGATTCTGCTACATAGTATCTTGCTTTTTTAATATCTTTTTCATCATTAGTTGCCGCGAGAATAATATATCCAAATAAGAGTCTGTATCCTAAATACAGAATACTTATAGAAAATATGATTGCGAGTAGGAATGATAGAAGCTCAAATCAAGCATTTCAGATATATCAAGCATTTAAAAATAAATACAAGAAGAATATACATCAGGCTCATATAATAATAGGAGCTAAAATATATACAAAATTGAGTGCAAAAATCACAATAAATGTCGTGATATAATTACGTGAAAAATACAGATTTTCTTTCACAGCAAGTTTTTTTCTCTCGATATATCATTGAGCTAATCGCGATAGCAGAAACAACGAATAACTTGATGCGAGCATAAAAGCCGCAAATGCCGTAAAGACAAGAAACATGATAGTTGCGAGCCAAAATGGATGTCCTGCAAGCCCAGCAACGAGTTCAAGAGAGACATCTTGTCCCAGAAAGATAAAAGTTACAATTTCAAGCCAATCAATTGGGTCTATAAATCATACAATAAACGCAAGAAAAAAGAATGGAAGAAAAAACAGAATTCCTAAAAGTATACTCCAAGTAGAAATAACTATTTTCGATACGTTGAGGTGAAGAAAATTTTTATATATAAAAACCACATCATTACCAATATCTCACAATTGGCCTTTAAAGTCCTTTTTTGGAACTTGTTTTTTCTTTCAAAAAAAATGCATATTTAAATATTTATTGAGTAGAATACAATCCTGATTATACTATAAAAAAAATATCAGATTGCAATTTTTAAGATACTATGAAAAAACACGAAATAATTTTTTCTTCTATGAGAGTTCCTCTCGATTTTTTCGTGATGTATGTTGCTTTTTTTATTGCAAGAGAGATACGACTAATTACTGATGGAATACCTGGCGTTGTACTCCCAATCCAAACACTTCCAAGTGAAGCGCTTGTATCGTTCTGATTTTATGGAGCATTCCTCTACATACTACTTTTTGCAAGCCACAAACTCTATTCCCTGCAAATATCAAATTCAAAAATATGAGAAATTCTCGATATCATACGATATTCTATGTATTGGTTTGTATTCTATTCTGTAGGGATCTATCTATGAAATGGAATTATTTATACTTGAGAAGAGATACCTCGACTCATTATTCTCTTTTCCATGATTTTATGAATGTTTTGAAGCATTCTTATTCGACTCATTCTCAATATTTTTCAATGATTTCTCCTTCGAACAGGTGTCATTTCAAAAAGAAATATACTTATTATTTCAAACGTATCGAAAAAACATCTCGAGCCTATACTCTTAGATATACAGGGAGCAAAAGTGTATAATATTCTCTGATATGCAAATAGTGAACAACAAAAAGAGTATAAAATAAAATACTTTTCTGACATAGAAACTATTGAATCCTATATGAGTTCAGGAAATTGTGATGAGATACTCTACATCGACAGTGATTACAGCAAAAAAGACCTTTATGCTATTTGGGAGCTCTCACGTATTTACGGAGTAAGATATCGATATATCACAAATAACTTTGATGTCACCAAAACAAATACGACCCTTTCCCTTATTAACAAAACCCCAGTTATAGAGCTCGAAAATACTCCCCTTGAAAATTGGAAGAGAATATGGAAAAGATTTTTTGATATCATAGTAAGTGTGAGCATTCTCATAATCTGACTGCCTGTATATATACTTATTGCTCTTTTAATAAAACTTGAAGACCCAAGCTGACCTGTTATATATAAAAATGTACGTATTTGACAGAATGGCAAGCTGTTTAACTGCTTTAAGTTTCGATATCTAAAGTGGGAATATTGTATTAAAGAAAGTTACGGAATAAAAAACCAAGATGATCCTGCTATAGAGTTTGAGAAAAATCTCATTGAAAAAAATAATGGACGAAGCGGAGCGCTCTATAAAATCTCAAAAGATCCTCGAAAAACTCGCATTTGAAAATTTCTGGAAAAATATTCTCTTGATGAAATCCCTCAATTTTTAAATGTACTTCTATGAGAAATGAGTATCATATGACCAAGGCCACACCAGCCAAGAGAAGTTGAAAAATATGAAAAATATCAAAAACGTCTCTTAACCATCAAACCAGGAATAACAGGAATGGCTCAGGTAAATGGAAGAGAGCAAAATAATTTCGAAATAGAAGCAAAACTGGATATATTTTATATAGAAAATTGGAGTTTTCTGCTTGATATGAAAATCATGTTTAAAACCTTTGCAATAATTTTTAGTCGTAAATAAAAATAATGAGTATGAAAAATATTTTACAATATACACTCTTCAGTCTTTTTACTCTCCTGCTATCTTCTCATATATGAGCATATGCTGTAAATGAAAATGAGAATATTGATACTGGAAGCTGAGTCCAAATTGGGCAAGAAATTGATACGCTTGATATTCAATATAAAAAAGAAATATATATAAATAATCCTTATACTATTTCATTAGAAGATACAGATGAACAAATAAGGTGAATATATCCTGAAAAGCGAATTACGTATAGTTGGGATATATTTGGACAAGAATCTCAAGATGGAAATATTCTCAATGTGAGCTTTGAAAGTCCTTGAAAAAAGCAAATTTCACTCAATATCTATAGCCAAGATGTTGACCCTGAGACGTGAAATCTTGTAACAGATTCAGAAAAAACACTCATTTATACACAGTCTTTTTTTCCACTTGTATATTCTTATAGTATTCCTCTGTTTTACGATGGGACTCTTCCAGAAAAAGAGCTCGAAGACTATATTAACGCCTGAGCTGATGCATGAGTATTTTTTTACCAAATATGAGATTTTGATGAATCAAATATTGACCAAATACGAATCAGTAACGAATTAGAAAATTTTTCAAGACTCTATGAAGCAAATGCAAATTATATAGTTATATGGTGAGGAAAAGAATATATTTTCTCAACTCTCTCAAAATTTGAAACTCAAAGCTTATGAACAGAAACCAAGTATAATTTTATACTTATGTCTTCCTACAATAATGTATTATTACAAAATTATATCGAAAATAGTATTGCTGGAAAAAATATTGTAGGCCAAGGTTTTATCATCGATGATTTTGCAAAAATGCAAATTCTGAAATTTCCTCAAATGATTGGAGAGCTCCAATCATGACTTGATAGATCAAGCTATGATTATAGAGATATAAATACAAATATAGAAATATCTCCTATTTTATTCGTATCAAATTTCATAAAAGAACTCTCGCTTTCATGAGTAAAAAATTCAGATATTTACATCATACTTCTGATTCCCATTTTTCTTACTTTTGTATCGGTTTCAAAGCATATAATTGGTTTTTCTACACTGTGAAATATTATTCCAGTGTTCTTAGCTATTATGTTCTTTAAGCTTTGAGTTATTTTTACACTCTTTGTTCTGTGATTTTTATTTGTGTTTAATCTCCTTATTGCTCGATTCCTCAATAAATATACTCTCTTATACACTCCTAAAGTGAGTCTTATCACCATTGCAAATCTTCTATTTTTCATGCTCTTCTATGAGTTGACCCAATATACTGATTACATCAATATTCCCCTACAAAATATTATATATGTCGTACTACTCTTTCTCGTATCTGAGAGATTCATTTCTATTATTACGACAAAAGAATATAGAGAATATAAAAAAAGTATATGGTGAACTTGTGTGGTAGCATTGTTATGTTTTGCACTTTTTTATATAGATCCGCTTCTCGTGTTTCTTTTTGCCTATCCAGAAATACTTCTTATTCTGATTCCATTTAATTTCTTTTTGTGAAAATTTACTGGTTTACGAATCACTGAGTATTTCAGATTTGGAGAGATTATAAAAAATGCCGAGCAAGAAGAATAATATTTTCCAAACAAATAAAAAGCATATCTGAAAATATGCTTTTTATTTTTGATTCCTTAGTATCTCTATACTTCGGACAGTATCTTCTTGAGTCTTTTTTAGACGAATAATTATATCAGGAACATAATAGGGTTCCAGTAATTCTGGCCATTCGATGAGAATAATGCCAGAATTATTATCTAATATCTCTTCTCAACCTATAGAGACAAACTCATCATAGTCCCTCATCCGATATAAATCAAAATGATATATATCCTCATATCTATTATAGTATACATAGGTAGGAGATGTCACAATGTGCTCAGAGTGCGTAAAGCGTGAAATTATTTCTTTACTGAGTGTTGTTTTTCAAGCTCATAAGTCTCAATACATAAAAATGAGACATGGAGATATTATTGGAATATCAAGTGTTTTAATAGCTTCTAGACTAAAATCTTTCAACATAATAATAAAAGTGTCAGTTAAAATTTGCAGCTGATTACATTTTAGGATATAATACTGGTATATACATATTTACAAATAAATTTTTACTGTATGGAAACGCTTATTGAAATTAAAAAAAGAGAAGAAAACGGAGTTACTATTTTTGACTTCACGGGTGAGCTAGATGAGACGAATGCAGATAATACATTTACCGGGATTTATGAACAAATCGGTGATTTTTCAGATAGAAAAATTATCTTTAATCTCACTGGACTCAAGTATCTTAACTCAAAATCTATAGGATATATCGCAGATGTATTCTCAAATCTTGAAGATAATGATGGAAAAATGTACATTTCAAACTGTGATGAAGGAGTAAAAGATGTTCTAGAACTTGTAGGTATTACAACAATTATACCAACAGTAGATACAGAAAAGCAGGCCCTTGAAGAAATTAACAAATAATAATCATATATATAAAAAATCCCCAATTGGGGATTTTTTATATATATGATTGTAACTGATCCTCAAACATTCAAAGTGAGAAGTTATGAGCCTGCAAAATACAATCTTGCTTCATTGATTCACATGTTTCATCACTGAGATATTTTACTGCTTCTATAATCTCTTGTTTTTCAGCTCTCTGTGAGATTAAAAATCCAGTTTTTTTATGTATGATACTTTCTTTTAATCCTCCTTCATTCACTCATAATACTGGTTTTCATGCTGACATAGATTCTACTGGACTCATTCAAAAGTCTTCATCAATGGGAATATACACTGTTGCTCTTGCATTTCATATATACTCATATAAGTCATCGTTATTTTCTAGCGTCACAAGCTGTATATTCTTATGTCATTGCGCTAGTGAAAATATTTTTTCTTTTTGAGGATCATTTTTTCCATAAATAACAATCAGTTTCTGATCTGGAATTTCTTTAAATGCTTCCACAACTCTATCTACTCTTTTTGCATCTGCAAGTCGAGCAAAACTCAAAAAATATCACTTATTTCACAAATTCGTAAATCTTGTCATATCTACAGGTGGATATAACACTATCGAATCATATCATAAAAACTTCTTTATTCTTGCCTGAGTATTTTTTGAATTTGTTAAAATTATATCCATTTTAGAAATGTCTCGTTCATAGAGAAATCTAAAAATATAACAAGCAAGTTTGAAAAATGGTTTAATGAGAAAGGGTACTTTAGCAAGATATAACTCATGTAAATCATAAATATATCGAGGTGGTGTATGGCAATAATATATTTTCTTGGTTTCTGATTTGCAGTTTCTTACGGCTGAAATTGAATCACCACTAAATATTACTACATCGTATTCACGCAAAAATTTTGTATTTGTGAGAAAATTCCATTTGAGTTTTAGATGCCTGATCCCCTTTGTAAAGACCTCTGAAGAAACTTCTATCATTTTTCCTGTAAATCACTCTGCTCTGAGATTAAAACTTCCAGGACTGAAAAATCAAGATGCAATATCTGCTTTTAATATTTTTCACATCATGAGTATAAGCCTTTCTCCCCCTCACTTATAGAGAAAGGTATCATGCAAAATTATAATTTTTTTATCCATTCTGACTGCTTAAGTGTATATCTCAAAAAAGCATATACACTTTCTATGATAAATCAATTAGTTTATTTCTCTATAACATGCAGTAATTACTTTCCCTCTTGAAGGAAGGATATCAGTCTCTCGAACGAGTGCTGAGAAACATCCAGTATATATATTCGTCTCACTTACTTGATCTATAATATCTCATTTTTCAAGTGGAACATTATCAAGGACAATAAATAAATCACTCACTGATATTTGATCACCTATATACGTTGTAACCTCAACAGGTGTTTGAGTATTTTCTTTTGGAATATCATCTACTTGAGTCTCTGGATTTGAAATTGGAGAGGCATCATTGCTTGTATCCATTTTTAGCCACTTTTTACAAACATATCATACACCTGCATTCATCTTAGTATTTTTAGAACTTATAACTCGTACCTCAAAACATCCATATGAATTTTCTGTTCAAATTTGTTCGAGTGTATCTCCTGAATAGAGAATTCATAGACTTTGATTAAAATACTTATTATTCAACTTAAGAGCCTTCACTCAAACGGTGTATCTATTTCAAACTTTTGCCACAATATTATTTCATGGGAGGCTTGCAACGTACTCGTCATAGGCACTCGTATCTTTATATGTTGTAGCCTTGTCTCCTGATGTTTTTACGAGTCCATCATCCTTACTTTGAATTACTTCACTCTCGATTTGTGAATCAGTATCAGAAGAATCTACTGGAGTTGTATCTGTATCTTGAGAATCATCTATCATGCCAGTGCTTGTTTGATTTGTAGTTCCAGATTGAGTAGATCAAGAATTTGTTTCTACAGACTCATCTTCCTCATCATCCCCTCAAAATAGAAAATCAAAAAATCATTTTTTATCTTCTTCCTCTTCTTGAACATCTTCTTGCATTTCCTCTTCACTCTCACTTCCTGAACTAGATTCAGTAGAATATTCAAGTGTCGTTCATGAAGCACTTTCTTCTCCATCAAGCATGTCGATAAGATCATCTAACGTATCTTCAGCATCAACCAATTCGCCACTTGATGTAGCAGTACTTCAAGACTGAGTATTATTTGTAGTATTGCTCGTAGATATTATAAAAAGCATAAAAATAAAGAATATTAGCAATAATATCCAACCTAAGTTTTTTGTTAAAAAATTCATAATAGAAAAAAATAATATGTAAATATTGACAAAATATTACACACAACGTTTGATGTATCAAGTTTTTTGAAAAAATGCTATTGATTATTTCATTTTTTTAACCTGCTCTTGGAATTGAATTAATTTTTGCATCGCTTGCATCGGAGTCATTTCATTTACATCTATCTCAAGGATTTCTTTTTTTAATATTTCATGCTCTGGGCTCACTTCTCTGAAATCAACTGGAGTCAGTGAGAGTTGTTGAAAATTATTGCTCTCATCAAAATGTTTCATAAAGTTCCTTGCTTCATGAAGAATTTCACTAGGAATTCATGATAGCCTGGCAACTTCAAGTCCATAACTCTTCTTAATACCTCATGGGATTATTTTGCGTAAGAATACTATATTTTCTTCGTTTTCAGAAACGGCAACTGAATAATTTGAAACTCATGACATTTCTGAAACATGATCAATAATTTCATGATAATGAGTCGCAAAAAGTGTTCGAGATTGTGATTTGGTATATATGTATTTTAATATTGACCAAGCAAGGCTCATACCATCATATGTACTGGTTCCCCTTCCTATTTCATCTATGATTATGAAACTTTTTTTTGTAGCATGATGTAAAATATATGATATTTCTT
>Ga0100380_10001292_pt1 | contig 27274 bp, 25 predicted proteins | sample CryGeymeta201504_FD_80417 | JGI IMG/M metagenome (GOLD analysis project Ga0100380, IMG submission 80417) | Groundwater microbial communities from Crystal Geyser aquifers in Utah, USA - Crystal Geyser metaG 2015-04 | ecosystem: Environmental > Aquatic > Deep subsurface > Groundwater | place... | reverse complement strand
GCAAGTCCTATCGTTAACAAAAATGGTGATATTATTGGATTCCTTGCACTGCAGCGAGACATCACACATCGAAAACGATCGGAATTAGAACGCCAGGTATTATACGAGATAACGCATGGCGTTACAACCACTTCTAATTTGAATGAATTACTGAATTTGATACGTCAATCGCTTGCAAAAGTAGTTTACGCAGAAAATTGTTTCATTGCTCTATATGATCAGAAAACAAAACTTTTTGGATTTCCGTTTTGGGTAGATAAGTACGACACAGCTCCCGAACCTTTTGCAATGTATAAAAGTTGTACCGCATATATATTTAAGACAGGTAAACCTTTACTGCTAACTCAGAAACTATTTGATAACTTAGTTGAAAAAAACGAAGTTGAATTAGTCGGCACAAATTCTCCGTCATGGATAGGTATTCCGTTACAAACGCCTGAAAAAACAATCGGCGTTTTAGTGCTTCAACACTACGAAGAAGAAAATGTTTATTCTGAAAAGGATGTACAATTTCTTGATTCGGTGGGTAGCCAGATAGCGTTAGCAATTGAACGTAAACGCACCGAAGAAGAAATCAAAAAACGGAATGAGGAGCTGTCTAAAATAAATGCCGAAAAGGATAAATTCTTCTCAATCATTGCACATGATCTAAAAAGTCCGTTTCTCGGCTTTTTAGGCTTAACACAAATAATGGCTGAAGACATAAGTAGTTTTTCTGCGGATGAGTTAACAAAGTTAGCCGTTGAAATGAATCAAAATGCAAATAACCTTTTTACACTACTGAAAAACTTACTTGAGTGGGCGCAAATGCAAAACGGCTCAATGAGTTTTGAACCAAAAGAAATATCTCTTTCTGATATGATTGCTAAAAATGTAGCAACAGTAGAAGAGAGAAGTGAGCAAAAAGGAATTTTGATAATTAATAAAGTCATCGAGCCTATTACCGCATGTGTGGATGGAAATATGATTAACTCGGTTCTTTTAAATTTGCTTTCGAATGCAGTAAAATTCACTCGCAGAGACGGAACCATAACTATCCAAACATCTAAAATCAAAGAAGACGAGATTGAAATATCGGTGAAGGATCCTGGAGTTGGTATGCCTAAGAGTATAGTTGAAAAACTCTTCAAAGTAGGAGAAAAAATCGGTTCAAAAGGAACCGAAGGAGAATTGAGTACGGGCTTGGGTTTACTGTTGTGCAAAGAGTTTGTAGAAAAAAATGGCGGCAAAATTTGGGCTGAGAGTGTAGAAGGAAAGGGGAGTACTTTCTATTTTACCGTACCGTTAAAAAATTAGAATGAAAAAAGTTTTGTTAATTACTCTCGGAACTGTATCACTTACAATTGGTATTATAGGAATTGTAGTACCGGGATTACCCACCACTTCTTTTCTGCTGATAACCGCTGCCTGCTATGCCAGGAGTTCGGAACGACTTTACGCCTGGCTATTAAGCCATAAAATTTTTGGCAAGTACATTCTGCAGTACAGAGTCCATAAAGCAATGCCGATAAAAGCGAAAGTAATTGCACTGATGATGATGTGGACTTCTATAATTACATCCGGAATATTTTTCATCAAGAACAAATATGCACTTGCAATTGTGGTTTGCGGTGGAATTATAGGTACAATTATTATCATGATGATTAAAACACTAAAAATTCCAAATGAAGCTGATTTAATTGTGAAGGAGGAATTGGCTGAAAGGCTATAGGTGCTTAAATTCTTGTTAGCGCTAACATGTTAACGATAATTAAATATCGAATAATTCACCCCGCTGGATAACATTTTTTATGATTGGTGATATTTTCTAAAAGTTTATCCAACGGGGTAAACAAGGAATAATAAATGTCGAAGTGAATACCATCCAAATTTCAACTTCATTATTTGAAATTTTTTGTTCGATCCGTCCGTTAGCTAACGGACGGCTTATTCATTTTTTCCTTGAGCTTTTTTTTCAAAGGAAAAAACATAGCGCCTTAATAAAAAAGTTCGTGTAATAGTTGGCAGAATATTATTATTGAAATTGAATATCGAACATTGAATAAGGAATAATGAATGATGAAGTTTTTACACTTAGATATACTGTATCCCTTGTTCAATATTCATTTTTCCTTTTTGGTTCTGGCTCGTACGGTTTAGGCTATTGGACTGTAGAAAAAGAATATGAGATTTTAATGAAAACAACAATGGAATAATAGTCAACGGGATAATAAAAGATTATTCTATGCTCAAATTTATTCTAAAGATTAATTGTGATTCGCGTCCTAATCATTCACCAACAATATTTGCTTTTTACAAATGATGTGATTAAATTCAATCAAAAAAAAATCATGCGGTATAATAATGAAAATTTCTCGCAAGACTTTTATTAAGTATGGTTCTATAATGGTTGCGGCTCCATTAATTATTTTTAACTCATTAAACTGTGGAGATGATAAAACTTCTGTCATCGGAGATACAACTTTATCTAAAGAGGGATTCTCTGATTTAATTTATTCCCAGCCTACTTTAACACTTAATTCTACAATTCAAATAGCCGGCAAAGGTTATGTAATACCCAAAACTGCTATCACCGGAGATGAGAATCCATTCATATTCAGAATTATTGAAAAAGATGGGAAAACATTATTTGAGGACATCTCCATTTCCATAGTTGAAGAGCTTGGCGAGAAAGTAATAGCTCAAAATTTAACGGAAGGTGATATTGTACTTATAAATCCAAACGTTACTCTTACTAAACTCCGTAAAATTAATTCTTATGAACTGAAAAGAAGTTTCTTAAGAACGCAGGACAAATTTTTTGGAAAGTAACAGATCTTCATTAGCTGAAGACCCTGCTTTCATTGATAAAAATGAATGTATTTCATGCGGGAAATGTGTTGAGGTTTGCCCTGTAAATTGTATTTATAAGAGGAGCTATTTTGATCAGCATGGTTGCTGCGCCTGTCAATCATAAATTTAGGATGTGGAAAAAATCAATTCATCTTTACTTTAAGATTAAGTATATAATCTTTTTTGCTATTGTTGGCATTAACTGTCTTAATTATACAGACTCCAAGAATTACAATAGGGATTATTTTTCTTCATTTATCTTGCAGCAACCTCTAACGGAAATAAAACCGGAACTTCTTCATAATGGCGAGGGTTATTTAATTCCTGCATCAGCAGTAACCGGCTCGGAAGATAGACCGTATGTTTTCATATTAATAGAGGAGAAAGGCACAATTTTTTTCAAATCAATTGATGTAAAAGTTATTGAAAAAATTGACTCAAACATCGTTGCTGCAAATTTAACTCCCGGGGATAAAATTTTAACAAAGCCTGCTGAAACATTAAATTACCTCCGCAAAGTTCTGCCTGATGTACTAAAAAAACGTTTCATAAAACGGGAGCCAACACGATTGCAATACACACCGCCCGGTTACTGAAGTTTTAATAATGCTGCTTTTATTCTTCTCACCGCTTCAATTAATTTCTCCATAGAAGTTGAATACGATATCCTTATAAAACCTTCTGCACCGAATGCACTTCCAGGCACGACGGCAACCTTTCCTTCATATAGCAAATACATCGAAAGATCAAATGAGTTTTCAACTTGCAGCACATTTGTAGATTTATGAAAATATTTTGAAAAATTTGGGAAGAGATAAAATGCTCCTTCTGATTTGTGACATCTTATTCCGCTAATTGAAATTAATTCTTCATATAAATAATCACGACGTTTTTTGTATTCCGTTCTCATCATTTCAATCGCAGTTTGACTGCCGGTGATAGCTTCCATCGCAGCATATTGAGAAATAGAGCAGGCGTTGGAAGTACTGTGACTTTGTATTTTGTTCATGCCAAGGATAATATGCTCAGGTCCCGCAGCATAACCGATACGCCAGCCTGTCATTGCATAAGCCTTTGAAACTCCGTTAATAATAATAGTGCGCGTTTTTAACGAATCGCTAATAGATGCAAATGAAACAAATTTGAAATCATCGTACACAAGTTTTTCATAAATTTCATCTGCAATAATATAATAGGAACCGTTCTCTATTACTTGAGCAAGTGAGTGAAGTTCATCTTTTGTGTATGCCGCTCCGGTCGGGTTTGAAGGATTGCATAAAATTAGAACTTTTGTATTTGGTGTTACGGCTTTTTTAAGCGCTTCAGGAGTTAGTTTAAAACTGTTTTCCTCTGTGCAGTTAACAATCACAGGTATTCCGTTGGCTAATTTTATCATTTCTGGATACGAAACCCAATACGGTGCCGGTATAATAACTTCATCATCAAAACTAACAGTTGATTGAATAGCATTAAACAAACTTTGTTTTGCGCCGTTAGATACAATTATTTCATCGGGTGAGTATGATAAATTATTTTCTCTTCTGAATTTTTCTCCTATTGCCCGCCTTAATTCAACAATGCCGGAGTTTACTGTATATTTTGTTTGATCATTATCAATTGCTTTTTTGGCTGCTGCTTTTATATTTTCTGGGGTAGGGAAGTCGGACTCGCCGACACTTAAATCAATTACATCAATTCCTTCCGATTTCATACTCTTTGCTTCTGCAGCAACCATCATAGTAGATGAAATACTAATTCTATTTACTCTTTCCGAAATCACAGAGTTCTCCTTTAGAAGTTTTATTTGTTAGGGAAATTTAAATTGGGGCAAATATAATGTTCGCACTATTCTTATGAAAGAAATATTGCGGATGAAATATAAAAAAATAAAGGAGCTGATTTAGCAGCTCCTAATGAAAAGGTGAAGTTAGTAAAGAACTTTTTATTTCTTGTAACGTTTCGGTCCGGCAGCTCTAACTTCTTCTGAAGTTCCTTTTTCAAAAAGTTTAAAGTTCTCAATAAAACGCGCTGCTAATCCATCGTAACGCTTCCAGTATTCGTTTTTATCTCCCCATGAACTTGAAGGATCGAGAACATCTTCCGGAACATCTGGGCACGACGTTGGCACTTCGAATCCGAAAAGAACATCTTTCCTATATTTTACATTTACTAGTTTACCGTCGAGAGCCGCATTTAAAAGATTTCGCGTATGCCGGATACTAATACGTTTACCAACGCCAAACCTGCCGCCCACCCAGCCTGTGTTTACAAGCCAGCATTGTGCATTGTGTTTCAACATTCTCTCTTTTAACATCTCCGCATATTCATAAGGATGGCGTACCATAAAAGGAGCGCCAAAACATGCGCTAAATGTAATCTGAGGCTCAATACCAAGACCAATTTCAGTTCCTGCTATCTTTGAAGTGTATCCGCTTATAAAATGATACTGCGCCTGTTCGGCGTTTAATCTTGCAATTGGAGGAAGAACGCCGGAAGCATCGCACGTTAAAAAGATTATATTTTTGGGATGACTGTGTGCATATCCTTCTTTTACAATGTTCGGTATAAGTTCAAGTGGATATGATGCGCGTGTATTTTCGGTTATCATATCATCCTCAAGATCTACAATACGGCTAACCGGATCGAAAACCACATTTTCAAGAATAGTGCCGAAACTGTGCGTTGTATTATAAATTTCAGGCTCGTTTTCGGAACTTAAGCGGATAACTTTTGCATAACAGCCGCCCTCAAAATTAAAAACTCCGTTGGAACTCCAGCCATGCTCATCATCGCCAATAAGCTTTCTTTCCGGATCAGCAGATAATGTAGTTTTACCAGTGCCGCTTAATCCAAAGAACAATGCCACCTCGCCTTCTTTACTAACGTTGGCGCTGCAGTGCATTGGTAAAACATCTTCAAAAGTTAATAAGAAGTTTAGCACGGTGAATATAGATTTTTTAATTTCACCGCCGTACAAAGAATTTACAATCAATGCAATGCGGGAATCAAAATTAATTATTATACCGGTTTCGCTTCTTGTTCCGTCTATTTTGGGGTCAGCTTTAAAACTGGGCAATGCAATAACCGTAAAATCAGGCATAAACTTTTTAAGAATTTCCCTGTCATCGGTAGTTATAAACATGTTGCGTGCAAATAAACTGTGCCATGCTTTTTCGGTGATGATTCTTACTGCGAGCCGGTAGTCGGGGTCGGCGCCGGCATAACAATCTTGTACAAAAAGTTCCTCACCCATACAGTACGCCTGGATGCGCGCAAGTAGTCCATTAAACTTTTCAGAGGTAAAAGGGCGATTATATATGCCCCACCAAATTTTATTTTCTGTAGTTTCTTCGCGCACTACAAATTTATCGGCTGCCGCGCGTGCGGTGTGTTTTCCAGTGTTGACGATGAGAGGTCCGCCTTTAACTATTTTCCCTTCATTTCGGAAAATGGCTTCTTCATAAAGCGCTTCTTCCGAGAGATTCCAAAAAACTCTGTCAAGTTCTACAAAGCCATGGTTAGCAAGTTTATAATCGGAGGCAAGTTCTTTTGCTTCCTTACTGGCGGGTGTGTCGAATTCTAAATATTTGCTCATGCCCAATCCCTCACTAATTTGCGATCGCCAATATAAAGCTCGTTTGGTGAATTCGGGTCTAATGCCCATTTCATTCTTTCGATTCCATCTGTAATATCTTTAATAGAACCGCAGTAACTTAGGCGTAAATATCCTTCGAGTCCGAACTCTGCACCCGGCACAGTGAGCACCTGAACTTTGTCGATTAAGTAATCAGAAAGTTTATTTGATTTCTTTTCATAATTGCTGAAGTCGGCAAAGCAATAAAAAGTACCGTCGGGTTTTGTAACTCTAACCCCTTCGAAAGAATTTAACATTGCAAGCATAACGTCTCTATTGTTTTCGAGTGTAAGGCGCAAACTTTCCACACTTGATTGAATACCGTTAATAGCGCCCACAGCAGCTTTTTGAAGCAGCACGGAAGGACCGGAAGTTTGATGCCCTTGAATGTTAGTCATCGCTTCAATCAGTTTTTTATTTGCAACTGCCCAGCCTATTCTGAAACCCGTCATCGCATATTGTTTTGATACGCCATTAATTAAAATTAGTTTAGAATTTTCGCCCTGCTTCTTTGCAAACTGGTAACAGTTAATCGGTTTTTTACCATCAAAAATGAGGCGATGATAAATATCATCCATAATTAAATAGAGATCTTTTTTCTCGCAATACTGCACAATATCAGAAATAAACTCTTTACTGTACATTGCTCCGGTAGGGTTATTGGGCGAATTAATTATCACCGCTTTTGTATAAGAGCCAACTCGCTGTTCAATATCTTCGATGCGCGGGTAGAATGTTCCATCTTCGGGTAAAACCGGAACGCCTATTGCGCCGCAAAGTTTTGCCATGTCAGGATAACTTACCCAAAATGGAGCAGGGTAAATTACTTCTTCCTGCGGGTTTAAAATTGCCTGCAGAGCGACCATGATTGCCTGCTTAGCTCCTCCCGAAGCCATTACATTTTCGGGTGCGACTTTTCTGTTATAAAATTCTTCTGTATACCTTATTATTGCTTTTTTAAGTTCGGGTATACCATCTGCTGGAGCATAACGGACTTCTCCAGAATTTAAATGCGCAGCCGCAGCGATTAGTGCATCCATGGGCGCTTTTGATTTTGGCTCGCCGCCTCCAAGATGAATAACCGGATCTCCTTTTTGCCTGAGTATTGCGGCTTTTTCATTCAGCTTCAAAGTTGGTGATGCGTTAATTGTTTTTGCTATTTGACTAAGACTCATAATTCCTTCCCCGGAATTTGTGAAAGAATGTTACTATTCTATAAATTTTAATGTGCAACATATTTCACCTATCGATTAGAAGCAAGAGCAAGCGGAAAGAAAAGAAAATATTTTTGTGATTTTTAATTCTGACAACAATTTGATAGGTAAAAATTTGTTTAAATCGCTAATAATTCTTTAAAAGTTTTTGGAAATGTTTTTTGTTGTTTTATGAAGTTTTAGCGGAGTAGAGGTATCAAAGTAGGTAAAACTACCATCCCGCAATCTCAACAGACTGTTGGATATTGTTAATTCAAAATTTATAAGCATAATCCACTTTGAACATCAATTAATTTAACCTTGCAGCAGAGAAACAATCTTAACTATTTGCATAAAAATCGCAAAATTGCTTTTATAGAAAATGTCTCTAAAAGAAAATAATAACCTTTACAAATTGGACTCATCGCAGAAACTGGTTATTTCTAAACAATTATTTAAGCACCATAATTTTTATCCCACTTTTTTACAAAAAAATAACTCAATATCCCGGAAATTGTATTATCTTTGTCAATGGTTTTTTCGATATTATGTAAAATGCCTCATTTTGCATTAATGGTTTAATTTTAACTATTCGGAACAAAACCACCGGAATTTGGTTACAAGAAATAACATTTTAAGGAGATTAGTCAATTTGAAGATAACCAAGCAATTCACTAACCGTGAGAGTAAATCCCTTGATCAGTATTTGCAGGAGATCGGTAAAGTAAGTTTACTTACTCCAGATCAGGAGATCGATCTTGCACGAAGAATTAAAAAAGGGGACAGACTTGCACTCGAAGCCTTAACCAAGGCAAATTTAAGATTCGTTGTTAGTGTAGCTAAGCAATTTCAGAACCAGGGGCTATCATTAGGTGACCTCATTAATGAAGGCAATCTCGGCTTAATAAAAGCGGCTGAAAGATTTGATGAAACGAGAGGATTTAAATTTATCTCGTATGCAGTTTGGTGGATTAGGCAATCTATCATGCAAGCTGTTGCCGAGCAATCAAGGATGGTGCGTCTTCCATTAAACCGTGTAGGCGCATTAAACAAACTTGGCAAAGCATATCGTGAACTTGAACAGGAATATGAAAGAAAGCCCACCGCTTCAGAACTTGCAATACTAGTTGATATGAAACCTGAAGAAGTAACGGAAACATTGCAGCTTTATGGTAGGCACGTATCTATGGATGCGCCATTTTCGGGTGACGATGATAAAAATAGTTTGATTGACGTGCTGCCTAACGAGCAGCTTCCCTCGCCTGATACAGATTTAATGAAAGAATCACTGAAGAACGAAGTTGAAGGAGTTCTTTCCACTTTGTCTGCAAAAGAAGCTGAAGTCATTAGACTTTACTTTGGCATTAATTGCGAAAGATCAGCCACACTTGAAGAGATTGGTGAAAGATTTAATCTTACCCGCGAAAGAGTGAGACAGATTAAAGAAAAAGCGTTAAGAAGCCTTAAACACAATGCCCGCAGTAAAAAGTTAAAAGCTTATCTTGGCTAAAAAATAAAATAATGTTTGTACTCGAAAGAGTAGTCAAAGCCGCTTTTCAGCGGCTTTTTTTTAGAATAAATTCGAAATGATTTTGTAAGCGCCGAGATATGTGCCGAGCAAACTGCCTAAACCTGAAAGTATAAAAACAAGTAAAACTCTAAGAAGTTTATTCTTCCACCACATTACAGGTTTGTTCACATCATCTGCTACCTGCTGAATTTCTTTAACCAGAGGCGGCTTGAAATATGCCTGGACAAAAGCTGCCACGTAACCGGCGCCTATTAAAGGAGTTAAACTGGTAAAAGGAGCAGCAAAGAATACGCTTATTATAGTAAATGGATGACCTAATGCAATAATAGCCCCAATTGCGCTTGGAATTCCGTTGGCAAGAAACCAATATAAAGAATTATCGCCAGCCGCAGCCAATCCTTTATAGTACCCGATTAGAATGATAGATGTAACAATTATGGTCGGAATTCCCCAACCGATAATCTTAATCCATGGTGACGAAGGAGGAATAATTTCAATCTTAGAAAGATCTATATTTCGTTTCTCATTTATTGCTGCAATAATACCGTTTACATGCCCAGCACCAACGACTGCAACAATTTTTCTTCCTTCGGATTTTATAATTTTCTGTGCAAGGTATGAATCACGCTCATCGAGAAGTACACGTTTGAGAACGGGCATTGACTTGCCAAGTTCAGCCATCAATTCATTTAAAACGTCTTTCTGCCTAATTTCTTGAAGTTTTTCTTCGGTTAATTCATTGCTTTCAAAAATTCCCGCTAAACCACCGGTCATTAATTTAATTTTTTGAAAAAAAGACATTGAATTCCATGCACGTCGCAGCGTAATTCTGATCTCACGGTCGCAAAGCGAGATAGGAATATCATTTTCTTTTGCTGCGTTTGCTGCTTCAAGTAATTCTGTGCCGGGCATAACGCCAAGTTTTTCACCAAGTTTTTTTTGGTAAGATGATAATAATATATTGACTATTAATGTGCTAAGCTGCTTTTCTTTAATAAGCTTTTTTAAGTCAAGTGATTCCCATCTTTTCTGCTCGGATAAAGCTTTGTAACGCTGGGGATCAAGTTCGATACAAACTGTGTCCGGTTTTTCATTTTCGATTACTTCTCTTACTAAATCCACAGACTGACGCGAGATATGTGCAGTTCCAACAACAATAATTTCCCGATCATCAACATTTAAAAAATTTACATCTGATCCATAGTCTTTAATTAAATTTCTAATTTCTTCTCTCAATTATTCTCCTCGAATTCATTTTCTATCTGAAATACCGGCTTAATATCAACAGGAAGAGATGATAACTTTTCTCTTAAAGTTTTTAAAGAAGGGGAGTTAACAACGTATTTTTCAATTAACTTTTTGCTTCCATTATAATCGCCTTCAGCTTGAATTAACAGTACAATTTTTGCAAGCTCCTGAAGAGCCGGATAAATTTTTATGTAATTAACTTTTACTTTTTGCAACTTCTCATCATATTCAAAACCGCCTTTTTCAATTAAATAATTATAGATGATAGCGTTGCCGCTTCCATGAGCTTCATTTATCCCAAACCGAACGGAACGAAAAGCGCCGGCAAGAAACGTGCACCAAATTTCTTTTTCAAATGATTTTTCGTACACATTCTTTTCAATCATAAAAATGTTGTTGTACATTCCAAGTATATCGGCTTTGCACTCTTCAAGCGTGGAATAGGTTTCTTTCAACTCCTTTTTTACTTCGGTTTTTCTTCCATCAAGAGTAATCACTCCGGGACCAACGCCATGCGACATCTCATGCATCAGTGTATGATTAAAGAATCCATCAAATGTAACGTATTTGAGTTGCTCATCTGTCATAACTATTTTGGCAATAGGTATCAACAATTTTTCAAATTTAGCTTCGTGTATATTTTTCAACATTACTTTTTTAGAACCTTTAGCGGTTCTTACTCTCTCATCATTCGGAAGGTTAAATGCTAATGTTTGAACGCCGGCTTTTGTGTCGCCCCCAGAAAAAACTTCGTTAGCAACTACAATTGGGGATTCCAAACCGCGCTCATAATTTTTATGATTTTCAGGTATCGGTAAATTTCTTTCTATGTCAATCAAATATGAAGCAAACTTCGCAAGTTTTTCACTTTCAATCGGATCTTTAATTGTTACAAAACTTTCGAATGATGCTTTATAATTAAACAACTCGTCTTCGTAAACTTCATAGGGACCTATCACTACTTCAATGTCGTTGTCTTTTAAATCCATCCATGCCATATCGCTTTTATAATAATCATTACTTAAAAAGGCATCTGCTCTAAGTTCAAGATATTTTTTTAGTGAAGGGTTATCTGAAAAATCGGCAGCCTCCCTTAAAAGTTGTGCAGCAGGTGTAAGTTCGGGTTGATAAAAATCGTTGTATGGAATTGCTGTCAATTTTTCATCAAGTCTTCTGATGACCGTAAACTCTGATGTGAATGCCTTTTCGTCGTCTGGATTATTTTTAATCCACATATCAAATTCATCTTTACTCATATCGGAAGGATAAAAATTTGCTCCGAGAGGTTTCGAAGTTTCGGCTGCGAACGGCTTATTATCATCTAACCTGTCAAACGGTCCAGCCATTATATTAAAATAAGCGAGCTTAAGTCTATCAAGTTCATCTTTCGATGATTCGAGATTATCTTTTATGATCCGGTTATTTTCATACCCCTGTGTCAAAAATATTTTGTCGATTATTTTTGAGGCTTCATATAATTTTTGAACAACAATTTTTTGTCTTTCGTTTAGAATCGAATGGTCATATTTTATTTCTACCGGAGCAAATTGAGCTATTTTTTCTTTCATCAAATTGAGTTCCTTTTGTTTGGAAGAGTCTTCCTTATTACCGCCGCATCCGGCAAAAAGAATTATACTTGTTAAAAAGAGAAATAATGAAGTTTTCATATATAATGGTCTGATTGTTATTAATTTGTGGGTGCAAATATATGGATTATTACAAACAATAAGCACGCATAGAATTTTCCACAATAACTTTATGGAAAAATTAAGTAGAATCTAAATAAAGATATAACTATATTTTAACGAATCAGATTATCATTTATTATAATGTCTATAAATATAAAACAGATTGTGTTTCTCTCCTTAATCTTCTTCGGAAGTTTTTTGGCACAATCAAAATCATGCGAAATTTGCAGCAGAAAAATAGAGGGGTGTTTCATTTCTGCCGAAGGAAAATATTTTCATCCCCAACATTTTTTATGTTATAAATGCGGTAAGCCTATCAACTCAACTTATAATTATGAAGATGGTAATTTTTTCCATGAATCTTGTTTTGCCGAAATAAATAACATTAAATGTATTGTCTGTAATGAGTTTATTGATGGAGTTTATGTAAAAGTTGATGGCAAAGCATATCACCGCAATTGTTATGAAGAAAACGTCCTGCCTTCCTGCAACTACTGCGGAAAACCTCTAACCGGAAGAACTATCATTAAGGATAAGAAAAAATATCACGACTACTGCTATGCCGGCGTAGTAGCGGCAAAATGCGATATTTGCGGCGAGGCACTTCTAAAAAACTATTTAACAGATTTGTATGGAAACAAATTTCACGCAAGTCATGAAAACGAATACGATAAGTGCGACAATTGTAAACGATTAATTTGTTCGAATATAACAAACGGAGGAGTGAAATATGACGACGGCAGAGAGATTTGTAAATTATGTTATACCAAATCATATAAAGGAAAATTTGATACAAAAAGTTTTCTGGCAGGAGTGTTAAACGATCTAAAAAAAATCGGTTTTCGTTTGGACAAGGTTGAAATTTATGTGCATTCGGTAGATCGAAAAAAATTAAAAACTGCCGCAGGAGAAAGTTACAGTTTAGGCATGAATGGATATTGCAGAAGTGAAATACCGTTTTATATAAAAAACGGAAAACCTTCCCCAAAAATGAAGCACGACATCTACTTACTTGATCGCATTCCAGTAATAAATATTGAAGCGACACTTGTGCATGAATTAATGCACGTTTGGCTTCACGAGAATACTACAGGAAAGCTTCAGCACGATTTGCGGGAGGGAAGCTGCAACTATCTCAGTTACCTTTATCTTCAAAATAAACAAACTAATGGAACCGGAGAAGTAATATTGCAGATTGAAAACGACCTTGACAAAATTTACGGCGATGGCTTTAGAAAAGTAAAAGATAAATTTTATTATAAAAAAATATCGGAATTTTTTGATTATTTGCGTTCGAACATTAATATTTAGGGAGTAAAAATAAAATAGAAGTCAAAATATTATTGTTGACACAATTGTAAAATTATATAAAGAGGTAAAATGAAAGTAATTGCTGATTTGTGCGTCGTACCAATGGGTGTAGGAGTTTCGGTATCAGAATATATTACAGAGTGTGAAAAAATATTATCGGAGGCGGGTCTAACAATTAAATTACATGGATATGGAACAAACATTGAAGGCGAATGGGATGATGTTTTTTCTGCAATAAAAAAGTGTCACGAAAAAATTCACGAAATGGGATCACCAAGAATTTCGTCAACTTTAAGATTTGGAACCAGAACGGACAGAGAACAAACCATTGAAGACAAAATAGATAGTGTAATAAAAAAATTAAGGCATTAAGATGAATAATTTCTATAACGCTCCGCCAACTACTGAACTGAAAGATAAAGTTATTCTTGTAACCGGTTCGACCGATGGAATAGGGGAAGCCACAGCAATTATGTTAGCGCGTATGGGAGCAAAAGTAATAATCCACGGTAGGACGGAAACAAAAGCTCTTGAAACTGTCGCAAAACACGCGCGAAAAGTAGGAAAGGGTGAACTTGATTGGTTAGGCGGAGACTTTGCATCTTTTAACGAAGTAAAAAGAATGGCTGAAGAAATAAACAGCCGGTATTCTAAAATTGATGTGTTGATAAATAATGCCGGCGTTTACATGCACGAGAAAGTAATAACGCCTGACGGCTTTGAAACAACATTTCAAGTAAATCATCTCTCACATTTTTTACTTACAAATCTTCTTCTTGATCTTTTAAAAAACAGTGTCCCTTCACGCATAATAATTATCAGTTCGGTAGCTCATATGCGCGCTAAACTTAATTTTAAAAACTTAAACGGAGAGAAATCTTTCGATCCGTATTCTCAATATGCAGTTTCCAAACTCGCAAATATTTTGTTTGCAATGGAGCTTTCAAAAAATCTTGAAGGAACCGGAATTACAGTAAATTCACTTCATCCCGGCGTTGTAAGAACGAAACTTTTAAGCCAGGGCTTTATATTGTCTGGATCAAGAGTTCAGACAGGTGCTGTATTGCCGGTTTATTTTGCTAGTTCACCTAGTGTGGAAACAATTAGCGGAAAATATTTTTCAAAATACTATAATGAACCTGCTCAACCATCCGATGATGCGCTGAATGAAAAATATCATAAAAAAATGTGGAATTTGAGTTTTAAATTGGTTGGACTTAAAGCGCCCAAAAAAACTCGCAAAAAGAAAGAAGACTAAAAAAAATGCCGAAGGAAATCGAGTACAAATTCACAGTCGCATCAGTAGAATGGGAAAAAGACTCGTCCGTTAAATATTATAAACAGGGTTATTTATCTATCGAAAAAGGAAGAACTGTCCGCATAAGATTAGAAGGGGACAAAGCAAAATTAACAATTAAGGGAGAAAAGGTTGGACCCGAAGGCGCTGAATTTGAGTATGATATTCCCTTGGAAGACGCACAAAATATACTTGAAAAACTTTGTTTAAAACCACTTATTGAGAAAAGCAGATATTTTGTGAATTATGCAGGCAAACTATGGGAAGTTGATGAATTTTGCGGGGAAAATTCCGGTTTGCTGCTAGCAGAAATTGAATTAGATAATCAAACGGATATTTTTGAAAAACCGCCATGGTTAGGTAAAGATGTAACCAACGATCCGAAATACAAAAATGCAAATCTTGTAAACTATCCCTTCAACCGTTGGAGTAAAGAAGAAAAACAGAACCATTATTTGAATAAATAAGCCCGCAGATGAGGGACACCTGCAGGCTTTGTTCTTTTACCATCACAAGGTAGGGGAGAACCTCGTGAACGAACGATACAATAATAATCGTTTAGAAGTTTATATTCAATTTTGTTTTTTTGACTTCGACTGATCTGTTTTTTCAAATTTTGTAGGATCATAGCCTTCATTTCGAAGAAAATCATTTATCAAGCCCATTGTATCTTCCGACAAGGTTAGCGTGCGGCTTAGTATCCAGCCATATTTTCTTTTCGGATGTCCTACTATTGCCCACTCATAATTTTCATCAAGTCCGATTATCCAATAATCTCCCCAAAATAAATTCCATCCAAATAAACTTACAAAACTAACTTCAAGTTTTGAATTTGTTTTGTTATCGACAACACGTGCAACACCGTTGGCTATATTCAGTTCACCGTCAGCTTCGTAGCAGCTATTAACAACTTTTATTTCGCCGTTCTCCTGTAAATAATATTTTGCAGTAGTTCCTTTTACGCAGTTACTCTGAAAGCTGTTAGGAATTTTTGCAATTTCGTACCAAACTCCCATGTACTTTTTTAAATCAACAAAGTCTATGGTATTTAAACTTTTCTGCTGACATAATAAAACCGTGGGCAATAACATTAATAATAATAATTTCATTTCATCCTCTTGTTTATTTTCTTTTGTTAAATGATTTCTAATATAGAAAAATTACACAAACCATCGATATTTGCAAAAACATATTTAATATGATTTACGTTCCAATCTTCAATTAAACAATAAATAATTGTAAGTTTGCAATGATATTTAATTTACAATACCGGAATAATAGAAATGGAAATCCAGTTCTTAGGCGCTGCCCAGGAAGTTACAGGTTCGCAGCATTTGTTATTAGTTAACGGCAAAAAAATAATGATTGATTGCGGAATGTTCCAGGGCAAACGAAAAGAAGCTTTTGAGAAAAACAGAAACTTTATGATTGAACCCTCCGAAATCGACATCCTTTTATTAACACATGCACACATAGACCATAGCGGTAATATTCCTACGCTTGTTAGCAAAGGATTTAAAGGGCATATTTACACTACATCCGCCACATTAGATCTTTGTCAAATTATGCTGCGAGATTCAGCTTATATACAAACCCGCGATGTAATGTGGGTAAATAAAAAACGTGCACGCGATCATAAAGTTTTATTCGAACCTCTTTATACTGAGGAAGACGTTGAGCAAGCTATGAGCCAGTTTATTGGAGTGCAGTACAACAGGATTATTGAAATTTCTCCCGGAGTTAAAGTAACTTTTAGGGATGCCGGACATATTCTCGGTTCTGCAAGTATACTCGTAGAGATAAATGAAAATGGAAAAGAAATCCGACTCGGTTTTACGGGAGATATTGGTAGACAAAATACTCCGATATTAAGAGACCCGGACATATTAAGAGATCTTGATGCAATAGTTATGGAAACAACATATGGAAATAGAACGCACTCTCCCGCTCATGAAGTTGAAGAAGAAGTTTCTTTACTAATTCAGAAAGTAATAGATCGAGGCGGTAAAATAATTATTCCGGCATTTGCCGTTGGACGAACTCAGGCTTTAGTTTACATGCTTCATAAATTATGGGAACAACGTAGAATTCCAAACTTCCCGATATATGTTGACAGCCCCCTGGCGGTAAAAGCAACAGAAGTTTTTCGCCTTCATCCCGAATGTTTTGATAGAGAAACTAATAGGTTATTTCTTCATGATAAAAACGATCCGTTTGGATTCGGTAAATTAAAATATATTCAGGATGTTGAAGAATCAAAAGAATTAAATACCGCGCCGGGACCTTTTATGATAATCTCAGCTTCAGGTATGGCGGAAGCAGGGCGCATTCTTCATCATTTGCGTAATAATATACATGATCCTAAAAACCTGCTCCTATTTGTAGGCTACGCTGCAGAGCATACTTTGGCTCGCAAAATTATGGATGGGGCAAAGGAAGTAAATATTTTAGGTGAGAGTTTTACCGTTAATTGTGAAGTTAAAACGATGGATTATTTTTCCGGTCATGCAGATAAAAACGAACTGCTTAGTTATTTGAAGTTTTCGCTGCCCGAACAACTAAAACATATTTTTCTTGTACATGGCGAACCTGAACAAGCTCTTCCTTTCAGAGAAGAGTTAGTGCGAAGTGGTTACAGTTCAGTGCAATACCCGACACCGGGTCAAAAGTTAGAAATATGATATAAATACGCTGCTTTTTAAGAAGGGCAGCGCTTATCAATAAAGTAGTGTAAGTGTGGAAAAACTAAAACTTAGTTTTTCTTTCCTAAATGAAAACCTTCCTCATCCTCAAAACCTTCAGGCGCATTTACGATAGCAGATATGCCACCGTAAATTATGTAAAGCAAAATTGCTCCTATAATGATGTATAACATTTTTACCTCGTTAGTTTATGAACCATTTAAAAGCCAAAGTACATATCCAAATACTCAAGTCTTTTAGTTTGTGATACATTTAATAAAACCCTTATTAATAGAGTTCTAAATTATTATCGTAACTTTTAGTCCAAATTTTATACCACAGCAAAACCCTTTAATTTTATAAGCTTATTTCGTTTACTATTGTACAGCTCTTAAATAGGGCGGGCGTTGTAATACTACTCAGCCGTAAAAATATGTCCTTTAGAGAATCTTGATATTATCATATGGGCATCTCTAAAAACATTTTCGTTATTGCGGGCAATCCTTGCTAATTTACTTCATTATGAGATTGCTTCGGTCGTTCCTTCCTCGCAATGACAACTTTTTTTAGTTTTAGAGATGCTCATATTACTATGCTAAAACCGCTCTCGAGTTTTCTAATTATAAAAATTAATTTTTAATTTGTATTGATTGAGGAATAACAGCCGTTGCAATTATTATACGAAGATACATTTCCTTTGAAATCGTGGCTTCAAGATTAGAATTGAGTTTGAAATTATTGTCACGAAAATGGTAAGTCTTACTTCGGGCAGGAAGAAATTGCAAAAAAATTCGGGTACAAATTTGATTACCGGAATAATTATTTATAATCATAGTTTCAATAGTTTTATTTTCTATCAAAACTAAACGGGTAGCTTAAGGCATATTAAGAATTAAAATTTTTATTGCTCATACATTTAGTTAGCCGCACTCAGCTTTAAGAGTTCATCGATAAAATCATCATTATTATAATCAGCCATACCTTTTACTTTAACTACGATCTTTCCTTCTGGAGAAATAACAAAAGTTGTTGGGATTGTGCTGCTCTGATAGATCGTTGGGAAAGAGCCTGCAATCCGGTAATTAGGGAAAGTATATTTTTTAGATGCTAAAAAGTCTTTAGCTTTTTGAATATCGTCATCAAGATTTATCATTATAAATTCAACTTTTGATCTACCAACTTTGCCATACAAATTTTGAAGCGCGGGCATTTCGGCTATGCAAGGAGGACACCAACTTGCCCAAAAATTTATTATAATAGTCTTGCCCTTAAAGTTTTCGAGAGATGTAAATTCTTCATCAAAAGATTTTAAAACAAAATTATAATCAGCCTGTTGCTGTTCTGATGCTGGTAATATTTTAGGCTGAATAACACCCGTTGACAATACTAATCTTTGAATAGTTCCTATTACTTCAGTGTGCCAGCCGGCTAAATAAATTACTAATGGTACGCCGATTAACAATGCCCACTCGAAGATATTTCTTTTCGTTGATTTCTTTTTCATATTTTTGATAAGTAAGATGATAATTCTTGTTAATGGATTCGTGGAATTAAACTGGCTACTCGTTATGTTTGTAAGTGCTAAATCATTGGATGCCTTGTTCAAAGAAATAAAAAGAATTGTAGAAGGCAAAATGCTTGAATAATAAAATATGTTTGTAAACAGAATTCAATTCAATATGATAATTTTCTTAAATAATAAATATCTCCCATTAGAAGAAGCAAATATATCCCCATTAGATAGAGGTTTTTTATTTGCCGACGGCGTATACGAATTTTTAAGAACATATAATTGTAAATTATTTCGGTTTGACGACCATTACAATAGACTAAAATATAGTGCGGAAGAACTCGGTTTAGCTGTCCCTGGAAAAGGGAATCTAAAATATATTATAAATGAACTTGTAACGAAAAATCACTTTTCAACAAAAGAATATTCTGTATATATACAAATTACTCGCGGAGCTTCTTTTCCGCGCCTGCATAAATTTCCAGTAGCAGATTGTGAGCAGACAATGCTTATATGGCTTTCAAATATTTCTTCAAATGGAATTGAAAATGAAAATGGAGTTAAAACTATTCTACTTAAAGATTTGCGCTGGGGAAGATGCGATATAAAATCAATTTCACTTTTACCTAATGTGATGGCAAAGCAAAAAGCAGTCGAAAGTAACGCTGTCGAAGCTATATTAATGCGTGAGGGTTATATAACAGAAGGTTCGCACACAAATGTTTTTTCAATTAAAAATTCAGTTGTTAGCACAGCACCGCTAAGCAATTTTGTGTTAAACGGAATTACCCGTAAAGTAGTTATAGAACTTTGTAAAAATCACGAGCTTAAAATCAGCGAAAGAAATATTTTAATTGACGAAATTCTTGGCGCCGATGAAATATTCTTAACCGGAACTTCGACCGAAATAAAACCTGTTGTGGAAGTTAACGGAGTAGAAATAAACAAAGGTTTGCCGGGTGAAATCACAAAAATAATTCAGCACCTGTTTTATGATTATGTAAAAGAAAATTAATTATGCTAGCACTAAAAGTTTTTATTTTAACCGCTGATTGGTTTGATTCGGGCGGAAAAAATGTCATCAGGATTTATGGCATAACGCCCGAACATGGCGCCGTCAAAATAATTGTGGACAATGTGAATCCCGTTTTTTTTATTTGTAGAAGTGCTGTTCTCGAACTGTCAGGAATTCCTAACAAAAGAAAACAACTCGAATTAAAATCATTTGATGAAGAACCATTAGACGCTGTTTATTTTTCAACACAGAATGACCTTTTAAATGCTGCCAGGCTGTGCGAAACTCGCGGAATAAAAACTTACGAAGCTGATATTGATCCTGTAAAAAGATATTTGATGGAGCGGTTTATTAATCTTCGCCTCGAAGTGACCGGCAAATACCAACGAAATGATAGATTGATCATATTCCAAAATCCGAAAGTTGAACCTGCTGAATTTACGCCTAAAATTAAAACTGCATCAGTCGATATTGAAACCGGTACGCGCACTGATTCACTTTATTCAATAGCAATTCATGTTAAAGGCGGCAGAGAAATTTCGAGAGTTTTTATGCTCGGCAAAAAAGAAGAAGGAGTGCCGGAATATATTTCTTTTCATGCCAGTGAGAAAGATTTGCTCAGAAATTTTATTGTCTGGTTTGAAGAAAATGATCCAGACATTATAATCGGCTGGCACGTTGTGGGATTCGATTTATTATTTCTCGAAAAGAAATGTTTGTCCCTCGGTATTCCTTTTACTATCGGAAGAGAAAATAGTAAGCCTGTTATAAAGCGGAGGCAGAACGGCAGTTATTATATTTTCCTTTCGGGGAGAATCGTGATAGACGGACCGGTTGCACTTCGAACATCATTTTATACTTTTGAAAATTATAGACTTGAAACAGTTGCGCAAACACTTCTCGGAAGAGGTAAAACAATTTCATCTGCCGAAAATAAAATCGATGAAATCGAACGTATGTTCCTTGAAGATAAAACTAAACTTGGCGAGTATAATTTAACCGATGCAAAACTTGTTTCCGAAATTTTTGAAAAGATAGGACTGCTTAAGTTGTATCTTCGGAGAGGGGAGATTTCTGGTTTGCTGCTTGATAACCTTGGAATGATGACAGCAGCGTTCGACCATTTTTATCTTCCTCCTCTGCATCGTGCCGGATATATTGCACCTAATACTAAAGATATAAAAACATCCGGGCATGCTGTTGGCGGTTATGTTATTGAACCTTTACCGGGAATTTATAATGATGTTATAGTTCTTGATTTTAAAAGCTTGTATCCTTCTATCATCCAAACTTTTAAGATTGATCCACTGTCGAGATTGAAAAAAGAAATTGAACCTATTAAAACTCCATCGGGACATCTGTTCTCTTCGAAGCATCATTTTCTCCCCGGCTTTATTGAGCAGCTTCTTAATTTGCGTTCGGAAGCAAAACGAAACTGCGATAAATATCTTTCCCAGGCAATTAAAATTTTGATGAATAGTTTTTATGGTGTTATGGGTTCTTACGGATGCAGGTTTTATCATCCCGATTTACCATCCGCAATAACGGAAACAGGACAATTCCTTTTAATGCAAAGTAGAAAATATTTGTTAGAGCGCCACTATGAAACCATCTACGGTGATACCGATTCTTTATTCATCAAATTAAAGAAAGATGAAAATATTAATCCCGATTTTAACGGCAGAAATATCGCAAAGATGCTAAACGATTACTGGCACGAACGATTGGCAGCAGAATATAAGGTCGAATCATCATTAGAAATTGAGTATGAAAAATACTACAGCAAGTTCGTTCTTACTTCTGCAAGAGGCGGGGGAGAAGCCGGCGCCAAAAAAAGATATGCCGGGATATTAAAAGTTGGTGCAAATGAACGACTTGAGTTTGTAGGGATGGAATTTGTACGATCTGATTGGACAAAGCTTGCAAAAGACTTTCAAGAAGAACTTTATTTTAGAATTCTTAAAGGGGAAGAATATATTCCGTGGATTCGAGAAATTGTATCAGCGTTAAAGGATGGAGAATTTGATAAAAAACTTGTTTACAAAAAACGATTAAGAAAAAATATTACTGAATACATTAAAAACATTCCGCCGCAGGTAAAAGCTGCCCGGATGCTTAAAAAACCAGGTAACTCAGTTTCATACGTTATTACTATGCGCGGTCCCATTCCCGTTGAACTTCTGCATGACGATATTGATTACGAACATTACATTGATAAGCAGTTAAAACCAATTGCAGATTCGATACTAAATTTGTTAGGGGAATCGTTTGATACTATCGTCGGTTCTAAACAATATGGAATGTTCGATTAGTTATCAATCAGTTTAAATCTTACTCTTAATACGCCGTCATTAAAATCTGTTGATATTATTTTGAACGAGCTTATTTCGCTTGTGTTGGTTACATGCTGTCCACTGCACGGGCAAGCATCATAGTCGCCTACTCTTATAATGCGAAGTGTGTCACCCGAATCATCAGGCAGGCGGGATAAGTTATACTTCTTAGCTGCTTCTTCTTTTGAAATAAATTCTTCGTAAACCTTCTGATTTGATTTTATTACATCATTAACTCTCAATTCAATTTCAACGGTTTCTTCTGCAGTTATCATGCGGTCAAAATGATAATCGCATTTCGATTTTTTCTTTTCGATATGATTACTGAATGAACGTCCTTTATTAAACATTCGAACCATTGTTTGATTTAATATATGTTCAGCCGTGTGCATCGCCGGGTCGTAATCTTTTGCCATCTTTATTCCTTCTTTTTTAACTGCTAATATAAAAGATGACGACGAGGCAAGCAATTATATTTTAGTGAACTACTGAACTTGCTAAACTTACAATTATTAGATAGATTTTCCTGCGTAAGTATATTTATTAATTCAATCATATTATTGTATGCAACTTCTATCTTTTATACTCATTTTCTTTGCTTCCTCTTTAATTAATTCAACAGCACAAACAAAAAGCTGGATACGCATAAATCAATTAGGGTATTTAAATAACTCTGTAAAAAATGCTGTGTTTGTTAGCAAAGAAGATTTGACTATCGGTTATTTTGAAATTGTTGATGATAACGAGAAAATCGTTTTTACCGGAACTGATGTAAAATCATTTGGTAATTACGGAGCTTTTAAATCAACATTCAGATTAAATTTTTCCATGTTCAATATTAGCGGAGTATTTAAAATAAAAGCCGGTGAAATTGAATCGCCGTCTTTCAAAATCTCACCTGATGTTTATGATGGTACGGCTGATTTCGTGCTTCAGTATATGCGGCAGCAGAGGTGCGGTTACAATCCCTTCTTAAAAGATTCTTGTCATACATACGATGGTTTTATTGTTGATCACCCGACGCGCACTGGTGAGCATATAGACGTGACCGGCGGCTGGCATGATGCTGCGGATTATCTTCAATATTTAACCACCTCCGCCACAGCAGCATATCAAATGATGTTTGCTTATAAGATGAATCCAAATGCTTTCGGAGATTATTTTGAAGCGAACGGTAACAAAGGGGAAAACGGTATTCCCGATATATTAGACGAAGCGAAATGGGGACTCGACTGGTTGAATAAAATGAATCCCGAAAAGAATGTTATGTTTAACCAAATCGCAGATGACAGAGACCATGCGGGTTTTAGGCTGCCAAATTATGACAGTGTAAACTATGGTAAAAATCTTGAACGTCCGGTTTATTTTATTACAGGTAACAAACAGGGCATTTGCAATCACAAAAACAGAACTACGGGAGTATCTTCATCGGCTGCAAAATATGCTTCAGCATTTGCTCTCGGAGCCGAACTAATGAAAATATATTATCCGGAATTCTCATCTATAATCAAAGAAAAAGCTTTTGATGCTTATGAATTTGCAAAAAGCGATTTGGGTGTTTGCCAGACAACTTCGTGTAAATCGCCTTATTTTTATGAGGAAGATAATTATATTGACGACCTTGAACTTGCTGCTGCTCAGTTATTCACTTTAAGTAATGAAGCAAAATATTTGACTGAAGCCATTGAATGGGGAAAAGTTGAACCGGTTACACCATGGATGGGCACTGATACAATGCGGCATTATCAATGGTATCCATTCTTAAATTTAGGACATGTAAATATTATAAAATCAAATCCGGAGAATATTTTAATTAAAAAATATTTACGAGAAGGTTTGAATAAAATTTTCAAGCGAGGCAATGAAAATCCTTTTAATATTGGCATCCCTTTTATATGGTGCTCAAATAATTTAGTCTCTGCTGCTGTAACACAAAGCCATCTTTATAGAAAGATGACCGGAGATAGTACTTTTTCCGAAATGGAAGCTGCTCTGCTTGATTGGCTTTTTGGATGCAATCCTTGGGGTACAAGCATGGTTGTTGGCTTACCCGCGGATGGGGATTATCCACAGGACCCACACTCGTCTTTATGGATAAAAGAAAATTATTTAACTACCGGCGGACTTGTTGACGGACCTATTTATTCAACAATTTTCAACTATCTTGAATATTTAAAAATTGTTAATGGCGATGAGTACGAAGAATTTCAATCGAGAGAACATGTGTATCATGATGATTATGGAGATTATTCCACAAACGAACCAACAATGGATGGAACAGCAAGTCTTACTTACATTTTATCCGCACTTCAGCAAGAAGGTTCACGTTTAAAAATTAAATAGTTGAAATTACAATTTTAATAAACTGAATTATGAAAAATATAATTACATCTGATATCGAAAAAACACGTATCGAATCAATAGATGTTTTTAGAGGATTAACAATTTTAACGATGGTATTTGTTAATGATGTTGCTTCAGTTAGAAATATTCCTGAATGGATGAAACATTTTCCTTCTAATGTTGACGGAATGACTTTTGTTGATATTGTATTTCCAGCATTTCTTTTTATAGTTGGGATGGCTATTCCATTTGCATTTCAAAAACGATCTGAGAAAGGGGAGAGTACAACTTCAGTTTGGGGTCATCTTTTATTTCGTTCTGTGGGATTAATTTATCTCGGGGTAATGATGGTGAATGTAAGCAGCATTAATTCGGAGGCTTCAGGGATAAGCATGTATTTGTGGATGTTGCTGCTCTATGTTAGCATCATTCTGGTGTGGAACAGTTATTCAAGTGTTAAAAACAAGTTTATTTCGACCGGTATTCGTTCAATCGGTGCAGTTGTTCTTTTTGTTTTAATGATTATTTACAGAAGCGGGGATGGAAACGGATGGCTTCAACCAAAATGGTGGGGTATACTCGGTTTAATAGGCTTGGCTTATTTGACATCAGCAAGCGCTTACATTTTATTGAAGAAAAACATTACTGCAATGGCTGCTCTTCTATCAATATTCATATTTATTTATATGGCAGAACGCTCCGGACAGTATTTGTGGATGAGCAATATCGGTAACGTTTTGTGGCTCGGCATGGCAGTTTCATCGCATGCAGCTTTAACTACTGCAGGTATTGTCCTTTCATTAATAATCATAAAATACAAAGATGAATCGAACACAAAATTATTTTTTGTTATGTCACTGTTCGGGTTATTTTTGATGGTAAGCGGCTACTTGCTTCGCCCATATTATGGAATATCGAAAAATTTTGCAACACCTGCTTGGGTGTTCTACTGCGCTGGAATTTGTGTTACTGTTTTTATTCTTATTTACTGGTTGATTGATGTTAAAAAATTTAAAAAAATTTTCAGTTTCATAAAGCCTGCTGGCTCTAATCCACTTCTCGCTTATATGCTGCCAAGTATTATCTATGCGATTATTGGCTTGACTAATTTTTCGATTTATGGAACAATGTTTGGTGATGGTTGGGTAGGAATTATTCGCTCTTTGGTGTTTTCGTTTTTCATTCTTGTGCTTACAGGTTTATTAACAAAGATGAAAATTAAATTGCATCTTTAACGAATGTATTGTCCGCGAAAAACCAGTTTTGTAATTCAACACTAATCATTTCCCATGGTTTTCACTTTTCGGATTAGGGTAATTTAAAGATTTGCCTTTTATCCAACAGTTGACGGATAAAAGGCAAATGTATAATCCTCATCTAATTTCAAATTAAATTAAAAATTCTTCGACTTCAATTCAAATTTACTAAAATCATTTTCTATTTTTATTGTGCCTGCGGATTTACTTGAGTAAATGTAAGTAATCGGTCTGTTTCTATACGGAGTAAAGTAGAGGCTCATTTTTGCACAAGTAAACGTCCCGGCAGGAACAGTAACATTTTCTGTTTCGGAAAGTAATTTGTAATACACTGTGTCACCTTCCGGCAGCCCAGTATCACCGTGATTTATATATGAATACTCTTGATTCAATTTTATGTTGTTGTTGAAAACCATCATCTTTTGATGTCCGGTTGAATCCGTAACTGAAGCGTACTCCGATTCTGTGCAGTACCAAAAAATATATTGGACAGTGGAACCAGTTTGATTTGGAAGTGGATATGTTTGTTGCACTTTATAAACGTTATTACCAAAACTAGAAAGAACTTTGTAGGTCATGTCCGGATAAGTAGTTCCCTGATAAGAAGTAGAATAAGTCCATAAATTGCCAACTTTCACAAAAGAAAATTTGTCTTGCTGGTCTGGGGGGTTAGTTGAATTGTCGGTTTTATTGCAGCTAACAAGTTGAAATATGGATAGAGATAAAAACACAAACAATAAGTACCGCATAGTTTTCATAATTACTCCTTCAAATAATTAATATTGTTAATAATCACAATTATTCATCGGCAGCATAATAACTAATTTCTTTGTCAATACAAGCACTGAAATATTACACACATATAGCGTTGCGGTGGAATTATAGTATCGTTTTGTAAAGTTCATAGCGCGGTAAGCCGCAAGTAAAAAGTTAAAAGTAATCCGTTGGCTAACGGATAAAAAATATCTTGACATAAAAAACAAAGAATGTAACGCTTCAATTGGAAATGGAATTTGATAGTAATATTTTAAGATATATTTATAAGGAGAAATTCCATGATCCAGAGAAGACATTTGAGCGCTGAACAAAAAGCTATAATCTTAAGGGAGCTGCTTGATAATAATGTTCCCATAAGTGAACTGGCAGAAAAATATCACGTACATATTAATCTAATCCACCGCTGGAAGAAACAACTCTTTGAAGGAGCCCCTAGTTTACTTGTCAACAAAGCCGGAAAGAAAAAGAATTCCCCATCTTCGGTTGATCAAAAGAAAATTGTTCTCCTAGGAGCGTGTCCGAGAATATAGTTTTTTCAAATAGTCAATGATAGGTTTTAGACCAATTTTTCAGATACAATCCCAAAACAGTAAAACAAGAATTAAAAAAAATAAGGAAGCAGATT
>Ga0100380_10001287_pt1 | contig 27320 bp, 23 predicted proteins | sample CryGeymeta201504_FD_80417 | JGI IMG/M metagenome (GOLD analysis project Ga0100380, IMG submission 80417) | Groundwater microbial communities from Crystal Geyser aquifers in Utah, USA - Crystal Geyser metaG 2015-04 | ecosystem: Environmental > Aquatic > Deep subsurface > Groundwater | place... | reverse complement strand
TTTGGTTCAACGGAATACTTCTTTTCTATTGGATGTTGGAAAGAATAATTTAAATACATCTTATGTTTTGGTTCAACAACTTAAACTAATTTTCACCGGGTTAAATTCTTTTGATTTAAATACATCTTATGTTTTGGTTCAACATATCTAAAGTTCCGCCAGCAGCAACTAATCCAACATTTAAATACATCTTATGTTTTGGTTCAACTATAGAAAAATATAGACTTTTAGAATATACATATTGCTTAAAGAGCTTTAAATATAATGATCTCTTGAATTTTTTACCAAGCTAACATTTTAATTAAGTAATTTTATTTTATTTTATTTTAACGCTTTATTCATAACGTTTTGCACAATATTTGCAAAAAACACCTGGTAAAATTAAATAAACATAGAATTGCTTTTATCAGGATTTGTTCCCAATACTTCTTCGGTAAAATAACCTTCACTAATTAATTTTATCATAGAAATAAAATCTTCTTTAGGATTAATAGCCTTACCTAATTCCCCCTTAAGCTTAATTATATTGGCCGGAGTTATTTGTCCTCTAAAAACAGATTTTTGGTGATGGTTTAAATATTTTTTACAAATTTTAAAAATTTTATTAACCCTTTTTTCATTTATATCGTAAAATACAAAAATATAATTATAATTAATCTTTTTCCCTACTTTAAATCATCTCCTTTAGACTAAAAGGCTTAAACTCCTTATTTTCAGCCAGATATTTAATTAATTTATAACCATCAAGTTTGATAGCATTTAAAAAAGTAGTTTTTCTTCTTAATTTGGGATGTAAAAATACCATGTTTATCCTATCTTCAAATTCGCTAATAAATATTTTTCTTCCTGCATCATTTAATAGACAATAATTTAATTTACGATTAAAATGCTTGTCAACTTGTAATTTTTTATTATTTACCAGATTAAAAATGGCTCGAAAGACAATTATTGGTTTAAAAACTTCCGATAAATCTAAGCTTAAAGAAAACCTCCCCTCTCCAGGTTCATGTAAAAAACTTATCGATTGATTTAAATGAGTTTGATAAATTTGTGATATTGTTTTCGCATATAAAATACTATTTCCAAAGGAAATTAAAGCATTTAAGGGATTATCCGGCGGACGTTTAACTCTTCTATTAAAAAGAAAACTCGCTGGAAGGAATTCCCTAAAGCTGGCATAAAATTTTTGCCAAACCAAACCTTCGATCCAAAGCAAATGTGTAATATTATCTTCCTTTTCTATTAATCGAGGTACATCTTTTTTTAACCAATCTAAATAATTTTTTAATTGTTTTTTATCGTGTTTATAATAATGATATAAAATTTCGTGAATATTTATAGCTATTCCTTCTATTATAGCCCGGGCTATAATTATTCTTCTTTCCAAATAAGCCTGTGCTTGTTGCACTGTTAATCTACCACTAACTAACTGCTTTTTAGGATAAAAGGTGCCACTATAATATCCAAAATAATTAAAAAAATGAATAGTGATTCCTGCTTTAGAGATAAAATCTAAAAATTTACTATTTAGACTAACCTCATTTAGACAAAATAACTCTCTTATTCCTTCTATAGGTAAATAGGCATTCCCTTTTTGATTTTTAAATACTATAGAATTATCCTTTCTTTTTAGGGAACCTATAGAAGTAATATACCTGGTATGATTTATACTCAAAATTATTTACCTTTCTAATATCAAATATAACAATAACTATAATAGGCACATTTTTTGCATTTATTGGAAATTTTTGCTTGTTGCATTAACAGTGGAGGACGCTTAGTGGCCAATAAATTATTAATTTTATTGCTTAATTCTATTAATTCCTTTTCGTATGCATCGGTCAGTTCTATGTAATGTATTTTTTTATCTTGCTTATTCTTTTCGATAAACTCAATTTTCCCTTTTTTATCAATTCCCTTATCTTTTAATTTTTTTAAATACAAAAGCACTTGCCATTTAACTGCCTCTATATCTGCATCAGATTTTTTAATTTCTATTAAATAATCTTTAGTTATCCTATCAATCTTTATATTTTCAATACTTATCTCTGTATTATCTTTTTCTTCATCTTTTAGTTCGTGTAATACTCTACCAATTCGAACATCTTCACTATTGTCTTCTAAATTAATTCTGTTTCCAAAAAGCCAACACTGTCGTTTACAATGAAAATAATAATTTATTAAAGTACCGGTGATCTTCATCTCTAGTCCTTTTGTTATAAAAATCTTTCACAATCATTTTTGTCAGGCATTATAACTCCGTATTCATAATTGTAATCTAGATTTAATACATCATAAAATTTGCCTTTATCAATATCTTTTTCCGCCAACAAATAACCATTTTTTCTATCCGCAAGCCAACTGCCTAAAGAAACGGTATTCTCGTATTTGTATATATTTTTTTCATAATCATCTTTTAGAATAAAGTCTCTTTTCGAATATTCAATATTTCTTAATTCATAGGTATCATTAAATTTACTAATTCCTTCATTTATATTCATATATTTTTCATATGCTTGATACCCTTCATTAAAAAGTTTTTCAAATTCATTTTTGTGCTTTATATCTTTAAATAACTTATCATATACAATGTCTAACCAATTTGAATATTCATTTATTTCATGAAGACCTTCCTTGATAGTATCAAAACTAATATCAAGAAGATAATCATAATAAGGCTTTACATCTGTCTTGCTGTAGATGAATATACTTCCGTAGGAACCTCTTTGTTTCTTACGATTTACTCGCCCAAATCTTTGAATTAATGAATCTATGGGAGCGATATCGGTAAACAAAATTTCAAAATCAATATCTAAAGAAACTTCTACTACTTGGGTTGCAATTAAAATAAATTTTGTTTCACCTTTCAATCTTTCATAAATCTCATTTTCTTTTTTCATTCGGTCACATTTTTTAAAATTAGCATTATAGAGAACTATTTCTTTCATTCCTTTCTCTTTTAGTAATTTATATGTTTCAGCAGACTTTTTTACTGTATTTCTTACAATTAAAATATTCTTTCCCATATTAAAATTCTCTATAATTTCATCTATATCTTCTTCTAAAGACTTATTCACTTTATAAATATAATTAGCTTTCTTTTTAAATAGCCTATTATCTTTTATTAAAGGATAATCATTGATCCCCAAAATTTCTTTTATTTTACTAGGAATAGAAGCACTCATAATGCAAACAGATATATTGTGTGCTTGAGCAAATTCCAAGAATCGCTTAATGAATCCCATCAATTTATAATCATATGAATGCACTTCATCAATAATCACTAAAGAATTTAAAATATTAAACATAGCAATATTGTATTTTCCTACATTAATAAAATACTTTAGAAGGCTATCTATGGTAGAGACTGTAAATGGTTTACTAAAGACTTTACTAAATAACAGCTCATTACTTAAATCAATGGTTACAACTCCATCTTCATTAGTAAATATTTTTTCTAAATATAATCTTGAAGCACCATGAACTAATCCTGTACAATCCTTAAAGATAGTTCTAGCCCTTTCGTAAAGTTTATTAGAGGTAGTTTGGGTGGGAAGGGTATAAATAATTTTATTATTTATACCCTTGAGATTATTTATACCCCATAAATACGAGCCTTCCGTCTTACCTTCACCAGTAGGAATTTCAACCAATACACTCCCTTTTGTCTTAGACAATATCTCTTGAAATTTCATAGGAATAAATACCTTTGGTTTTAACGATTCTTTTAGACTGTTTATTAAATATTTTTTAGTAGGAATACTTTTAAATCTAATTTTTGGAGTGTTTTTATCAAATTTTGAAGAAGCAATCCAATCAGATATATTTAAAATTCCAAGAACATAGCAATATAATAAACGAAGTTTCTCTTTATTATAAATATGTTTTATATCATCTTTTAAATGATCATCTATATCTCTTTGTAATTCTGACAATTCAATCTCTTTGTAGGTAAAAACATAAGGACATTCTTTTTTAAATGTTTCTCTATAATGCCCCTTATGCATATTAAAAAATTCTTTAGCTTCTGAAGAATAGAAGTTATATTGATATTTCTTATCTCCATTAACAGCCGAAAAAAGTCTAGGAGTATATAGGCTATGATGAGTAAGAATCACAAGAAATAATAAATTCACCCAATCTTTTTCGTTTAATTCAAAATCAGATATGCCTGCCACAATACTTGCAGAATAAAGAGAATGGCAACTTCTTTTGTTAAAATTTATAGTATTTTGAAATTGTACTGTAGCTTTTCCGATATCATGAAAATAAACTGCATAAAAGATTAAATCCTTTAATTTTTCTTGATTATACCCCGTTTTTTTAGAAATAAAAGCAAGCATATCTTTATCAAGTAATTTTATTGCTTCAATTAAGACCTCTTGAGTATGTTCCTGTAAAGTCTGAGTCTTGTTATCTATTCTTTTTGCCAGAATTTCCATCAATAAAATACCATCCTGTTTATTCCATCGGTATAGCTGATTACGTTTTTTAATTCTATTTTACAGTTAAGATATTCTACTTGTTTAAAACTATCCATAGCTTGTCTACTTTTTCGAAATCCTTTATCAGAAATTTCAACTTTAAAAGATAAAGGAGTTTCATTGGCTATCGGAAATTCAACAAATTTATCCTGATCTTCAATCATTACATCATAGGAATATCCTTTGTCTATAAAAACAGAATTTATGTACCCGCTTTTATTTTCGCTTATTTGTATTTTATCCTCTATCTCAGATATCTTAACAAGTTCATCATCTAAACCTAATGAAGGTATGCTTGTTGGAAATTTTAAAGCAATTAGAATTTCTTTAAATAATTCTTCTGAGTCGATCAGTAGATATATGGTATAAATAGCTTTATAAAGTCTATCTCTTCTAATAATACTCCTACCATCATTTTTATCTTTGTATACTTTATATGCCCAAAGGTCTTTTGTTTTTCCCTCAATATTATTGATTACTACCGATACTTTTATTTGATTTTCATTTAAAGTCTCATAATACCACCTTTCAGATTTACCCATAATATTAGTAATCATTCCGATAATATTTGTCTTGGTAGGTGCTAAAAAAGTTCGGTGATAAGTTTTAAATAGAGGAACTCTAAAGGAATTCAAAATTCCCTCTGCTTTAAATCTAATTACATTCATCTTTATTCCCTCTTCTTTTTTAGTGTATCTAGCGCCTGTGACACACTGATAACCTCGACACCCATTTCTTGAAATTTATTTTTTATTTCTTCTTCGTTTTGAAAAATATTTGTTGTTAGTCCTATTGCTTTGCTTTCAATATAATCCGAATTTTCTTTAATAGCCTCAATCATTGGTTTTGCTTCTAAATTATTATATTTATCAATTTTAAAAGCATTTAACAAGAATGGATTGCCTGCTCTTTGGGAGATGGCTATAACAAATTTAGGGGAAATATCTTCTAAATGTCTTGATTGTTTTGCTCCGCCATTAAAGACTTTAATAGCTTCTATTAATATATTTATTCTATGATTAATATCTTCGTCACTTAATATTTGATTAAATTCATAATTATATTCATTTATTTCTTTGCCTATTTTATCAGCATCAATTAGAATATTACCTCGCATAAAATTTAGTGTATCGATCTCTACCTGCACGATATTACCGCTTTTTTTAGTTTCGTCTTTTACTGCTTGTTTTCTGGTTAAATAATCATATTCACCTTTATAAGGTAAAATAGAGAGCATAGGAGCCACCTTTACCGGAGACCATCTTCTTCCACCTTTAGGCATCATATACCCAAACAGATCTAAATCACAAAAATTTTTATACATAAGTTCCACATCTTTAAACTTTTCACTTTTATCCGAAGCGTATATTTTAGCATTATATTCTCCAAAATCAGGTTCTCCTTTTTCATTTACTGCGGAAATATTTTCTCCTAACTGTCTTAGAGTTTCTTTTAAATATCGTCTTTGAGCTTGCCCGGATATATAAGCAAATTCATCGCCCTGATTATTGGTGATTTTTTTTATAGCAACAATATTTCCTCCGGTTCCCTCACTCCCGTTTAAAGAAGCAATATTTACTTTTGATATATAAGCTATGTTTAAAAATCTCATTTTATTACTTACCTCCTATATTTTTTTCATTGCATATGAACTACTTTTATATTTATCTATAGCATATATCGCGATATAATCCCTTGCCAATTCCCAATTTTCAGTTTTTTGCTCAAGTTCTTCTAAAATACTTCTTAAAGAATCTAAAAATTCTGAATTTAATTTGGCTTTTTCTTGATTTTTTAAAACTTCAAATTTAAAATTTTTAAAATAAGAAATTAGTTGTTTATGATTTTTAATATTTCTTAAAGTAAATAATAGATTTTTATCATCTATTTGCGCTTCAAAATTTCCTATCCCCTCCCCGATTATTTTAGATTTTCTATGTAAATCCATCTCTAAATCCTCCTTTTTTATTTCTTTGAGATAAAGATTTTCAAAAATATATAATTCCCTTCCTAACCTTCCCTTATCATTCTTTAACACATCAAAAGATGCCTCTAAATAATTTTTTCTTAAATTTTTAAAGTTAAGCAAGTTATTGGCAAAAGACTTAATGTTTAAATTAAGCTCTTTATTGCTCTTAGATAGGTTTAAAGTGGTTATTAATTCTGATAAATAAGTGAAAATGTTTTTATTGTCCTTTTCTATTCTATATTCTTTTAATATTTTTAAAAATTTTACCAGTTTATATGCTTTTGAGTATTCATTTAACGAAGATTTCATATCTCCTTCTTGAGTATAAGTAAAAAAAGTAATATATTTTAAAGTCTCATATAGCTTTTCTTTCCTATTCTTACGTCTTTCCTCTAGTTCTTTTTCATAACTATCTTCAATATGATAAATAAGAGAAAACAAATACATAAAAAATTTTAATTCAAACTCTGCTTCACTATTAGAAATATAAAAATAAGGATTTTTTATTCCATCATTTTTATAAAGTTGATTTCTAAAGTCAATATTTGTAGGAATTGCCTTTATCTCTTCTGTTTTGTCATCCTTATATTTTATCTTTTCATCATCTATCTTTAACTCCTTTTTAAAATTAAATAAATCTTCTAAATCTTTAGAATTTATATATAGATAAAAATTTGAATTATAAAATCTTTTTATCCTTGTTCCAAACCAATAAATTAAAGCATCCCATTTATCAAGCTTTTCACCTTTATTAGGTAACATATCTGCGAAAGGCCCTGGTCCCCATTCAAAAGTATGTATTTTTGAATCAAGGCTTATCTCATTGTTTTGATCCTTCCATAATACTTCATTTATATATTGGCTTATATAATCATTATGCTCTTTATGAATAATTACATCTCCAGCTTTACTTACTATTTGGGAGAAACTATTAATTTTTTTATCTGGATAATTATCATATTTCAATCTTATTTCTTCTTTTGTAAAACCTAATTTATTTAATTTTTCTCTAAATAGAATATTTTTCTTTTCATTTCTTACTCCGGAAGGAATGTCTACTCTTTTATCTTTTACAAAATCATTCCGATTTTTATCCCAATATAATCTATCATTTTTTGTAAAAATAACTAATCTATTATTAATAATAAATTCAGAAATAATAGAGTTGAAGATTTTTATCTCATCAGATTTATTAAACTTTAATTTTAATGAATTATTAGCAAGATCTTCTTGCAAAATTTCAATATTTTTTTGCGTTAAATATTCATATAAATTAACTATTCCATTATTGAAAAAAATATCTTTTGGATAAAATATTTTTTCAATTATCTCTTCTTTCAACTTATTTTCCAAATTCAACCCCCCCTTCAATGCAAAAACCCATGCCAATAGTTGAATTTTTCTCCAATAGTCCGACTCCTAAAGTCATAAAAGCTAATTTCTGTGAAATTTCGTCATCATTAATTGCAATTTTAAATTTATTTCCAAATAGATTAGTATTTTTATATTTATAGACCAATGGTTTTCTATTAAGAATTTTTATCTTTTCAAAAAATAATTGCTCTTCGTTTAATGAAACTTCAAAATAACTTTTATATTTTTTAAACAAATTTGCATTCATCCTTTCGATTAGAACCTTAATGTCATCACCGGGGATCCAGTAAATATTTTTCCCAATAGTCGCCAACGCCGGGGTAATCGTGTAAAGCTCTTTTATGGGTCTTTGCTCATATTTTTTAATTTCACCGGTAATGACCTTAAAATAGTCAGTAGTAGTATTAGGAAATAATTGTTTGATCTTATTGATAAAATATTCCTCTAAACTCCGAATACGGAAAACATAAATTTTATCTGCTTTGTAAATTTTATCTTCTTCTCGTGGATAAAGAGAATCAAAAACATAATTTTTAAATTTATTCTCTTCGTGTTTTATGGTTAAACATTCATCATTTAACATGGCCTTATTAATAAGCTGTGCTATTTTTTCATTCACTTCATTAAAAGCTATATTTTTTAAAAGATACGCGGTTGTGGTTAATTCAAAATAATGCATTAACAAAAATCTACCTCCTTTTTATTTATCACCCCTTTGTTTTTTCTATATCTATCGATATAGACTGTCTACATTAACAAACTTGGCCGAATATTTTAATATTAGAAAAAATATTTTTATATTTTAGTAAAATTAGTCAGATAAATCCTACCCCTACTTTCCCCCTCACCCACACCCTCTCCCTCCAGGAGAGGAATATAAAGAAATGTTTTTATAATTATAGCACATGGATTTGACTACAGTATGGCAAAAATTATTAAAATAATTTAAAAAAAATGAAAAAAGATTGATTTTTTATATACCACCTTTTTTATATTCGACAAAAGGTTCTGAAAGTCCTTCTTTTTTGGGAAAGTTTTTTCAGTTATCAGTGTACAGTTTATCAAGATAAATTAATTAGTTAAAATCAATGTTTAAAACATCTTATTCCAGTAAAAACCATAGCGATATTATTTTCATTGGCAGCCTCTATAACTTCCTCATCTCGCTTTGATCCACCGGGCTGAATAATGGCAGTTATTCCTACTTTAGCTGCTTCATCCACTCCATCTCTAAATGGGAAAAAAGCATCGGAGGCAAGATAACTACCCCTAGAACGCCCTCCAGATTTACTAATAGCAATTTTTACTGCATCTATTCTACTCATCTGCCCAGCTCCCACTCCAACTATCTGTTTATCCTTAGTCAAAACAATAGCATTCGATTTGATATATTTTACTACTTTCCAGGCAAATAAAAGTTCTTCTAATCCCTCTTTAGTTGGTTTTCTCTTAGTAACTATTTTTAAATCATTTAGGTTAAGATCTTTTAAATCTAATTCTTGAACTAAAAAACCACCTATTATTTTTTTTATATCTTTAAGTGAAGGATCTCTTTTGTCTAAATCTCCTACTTTTATTAAGCGACGATTTTTTTTCTGTCTTAAAATATCTAAAGCTTCTTTCTCAAAATCAGGAGCTACTATTGCTTCCACAAAAGTAGTGTTATTAATTAAATCAGCAAGTTTTACTCCTATCTTCTGATTAACCCCAACAATACTTCCATAAGCCGATAAAGAATCTCCCTGATATCCCTTTTGATAAGCCTCTTCAATGGTAGATGCACTAGCCAGACCGCAAGGATTAGTATGTTTTATAAAGACCACCGTGGGCTCTTTAAAATCTTTAACTATTTCTAAAGCTGCATTAAGATCAACAAGGTTATTGAAAGACAATTCTTTCCCTCCTAACTGTATGGCATTCCCCAGATTGGCTTCCTCGATTAATATTTCTTTATAGAAAGAAGCAGGTTGATGAGGGTTTTCTCCATAACGTAAATCGGAAACTTTTTCGCCAATTAAATTTAAAGTAGGCGGGAAAAGGTTTGCTTCTTTAGTCAGTTTTTTTCTTAGATATTGAGCAATTATTCCATCATAGAATGAAGTATGTTCAAATACCTCCACTGCTAATCTCTCTTTAGTTTTTAAAGATATTTCACCATGGTTCTTGGTTAGTTCTTCTAAAACTACCAGGTAATCTTGGGGATTTATTACTACCACTACATCTTGATAATTCTTAGCTGCTGCCCTCAAAAGAGAAGGACCTCCTATATCTATATTTTCTATAGCCTTTTCTAAATTAACTCCTTCCTTTTTAGAAATAGTATTTTGAAAAGGATATAAATTTACTACTACCAAATCTATTAATCCTATCTGTTGTTCCTTTATTTCTTTTTTATGAGTCGGATCGTTCCTTTTGGCTAATATTCCCCCAAAAATAAGAGGATGCAGAGTTTTAACCCGCCCCTCTAATATTTCTGGAAATTTAGTTAAATCAGAAACTAATCTTACTTTTACTTGATTCTCGGTTAAAAATTGAGCAGTCCCTCCGGTAGAGATTATTTCAATGCCTAATTTTTCTAAACCTTTAGTAAAATCAATAATCCCTTCCTTATCTGAAACACTAATTAAAGCCCTTTTTACTTTGGTCATTTTTTCTCTCCCTTTTATCCATCTCTAGATAGGTAAGAAAACCATCTCCTTAGAATTTTTTATTTTATACCCTTTAGAGCAATATCTTTTCGATAATACATCTCTTCAAAATATATTTTTTCTACCCCTTCATAAGCCTTCTCTTTAGCTTTAAAGATAGTGTCAGCCCAAGCAGTTATGCCTAAGACCCTTCCTCCTGAGCTAACTACCTTTTCATCTTGAAGTTTAGTACCAGCATGAAAGGCTATAATATCTTTCATCTCTTCTAAATTTTTCAAACCACCAATAACCTTTCCTTTTTGATATTTACCCGGATATCCCCCAGAAGCTATCACCACACAGACCACCGCATTATCTTTCCATTTAAGATTGATTTTATGAAGGTTACCTTCAATTACTGCATTAAATATTTCTATTAAATCTGTTTCTAATCTTGGTAATACGACTTGAGTTTCTGGATCACCAAAACGGGCATTAAATTCTAAAACCTTAGGTCCTTCTTTAGTTAATATCAACCCAGCATAGAGTACCCCCTTATATTCTCTGCCCTCTTTTTTTAAGCCTTCTATGGTTGGTTTTAAAATTTTTTGCAAAACTGTCTCCCTGGATAGGTCATTATAAAAAGGAACCGGAGAGTAAGCTCCCATACCTCCGGTATTAGGTCCTTTATCCTGATTAAATATTTTTTTATGGTCTTGGGAGGGAACCATAGGTAGTACAGTCTTTCCATCACTAAAAGCCAAAATGGATATCTCTTCTCCTTCTAAAAATTCCTCAATAACTACATATTCACCAGCATCTCCAAATATTTTTTTCTTCATTAAAGAGTCTAAAGCCTCTTGGGCTTGTTTTATGCCCTGGACAATAAATACTCCTTTCCCGGCAGCTAACCCATCTGCTTTTATTACCAAAGGAAAGGCTTGTTGTTTAACATAATCAAAAGCCTGCTTAATATCTTGGAAGACCGCGTAACTAGCTGAAGGGATATTATATTTTTTCATTAAGTACTTAGAAAACACCTTACTTGATTCAATCTGAGTAGCCTTTTGGTTGGGACCAAATATTTTTAAACCTAGTTTATCAAATTCATCTACTATCCCCCGGGATAAAGGCAATTCTGGTCCTACTATAGTCAAATCAATCTTCATTTTTTGAGCAAAATTAGCTAATCCTACCATATTATCCTCGCCGATATCTACACATTGAGCTAAATGAGAAATCCCCGCATTACCCGGCGCACAAAATATTTTAGAAACTTTCGGACTTTGACTAATTTTCCAGACCAGAGTATGTTCTCTTCCACCACTTCCTATTACTAATATTTTCATTTTAATCAACCTAATATTTCTATATCCTACTTTAAATTTAAATTATTTTTTAATAAAAACTTTTCTGCCTTTAATAATTAATCTACCCTGGGAAAATAATTGAATTGCCTGAGCATAGATTTGATGTTCTTCCTTTAAAATTCTTTCCGCTAAAGATTCTTCCGTATCATCCTCGCTTACTTCTACTGCACTTTGCAAAATAATAGGACCCGAATCCATCCCCTCATCGACAAAATGCACCGTACAACCAGAAATTTTTACTCCATATTCTACCGCTTGTTTCTGGGCTCGTAAGCCAGGAAAAGAAGGGAGTAGTGCAGGATGAATATTTATTATCTTATTCTTATAAGCTTTGATAAAATAAGAGCTTAAAATCCTCATGTATCCAGCTAAAACTACCAGTTCAACTTCTTTATTTTTCAAGGTCTCTACAATTTTTTTATCATAATCTTCTCTGTTTTTGAATTCTTTATGGTTAATATATTGAGTTTCAACATTATGCTGTTCAGCTCTTTTAAGTGCATAGGCATCAAGATTATCGCTAATCACAATCTTAATCTTTCCTTCAATTTTACCTTCTTCGATAGCCTCAATTATAGCTTGTAAATTAGTCCCTCTGCCTGAAACCAGCACCCCAACATTAATCATTAACCCTTTCTCCTTAAAAAGGTAAAAAAAGGTGCCAGGCACCTTTTTTGTCATTCACCTAAATTATTACCTGTTTATTACCTTTTATTACCTTACCGATAATATAAGAATCACAATCCATCAGTTTAAGTTCTTTTATTATCTCTAAAACTTCATTATCCTGGACAATTAGTATCATCCCGATACCCATATTAAAGGTATGATACATCTCCTGATCAGAAATATTTCCTTCCTTTTGAATTAAAGAAAAAAGGTAAGGTTTAGGCCAGCTTTTCTGATCTATCTGGATGGAAATTCCTTCTGGTAAAACACGAGGAATATTTTCTATTATTCCTCCTCCAGTAATATGGGCGATCCCTAAAATCTTATATTTTTCACTGATATGCAAAATCGGTTGAACGTAAATCTTGGTAGGTACTAATAATTCTTCACCTAAAAGCCTTTTAAAAGAAGAAATTTTATCCTCTATCTTATACTTGTTAGATTCAAATAAAACCTTTCTAACTAAAGAAAAACCATTACTATGTAATCCATTAGAGGTTAATCCTAGCACTAAATCTCCTTCTTTAATCTCTTTACCTTCAATTATTTTACTCCTCTCTACAATACCTACTGCAAAACCAGCTAAATCATATTCACCTCCTGGATAAAATCCAGGCATCTGTGCAGTTTCTCCTCCTACTAAAGCACAATTAGCCATTTTACACCCGGCGATAATTCCCTTGATAAGATCAATAATTACTTTTTCTGACAATTTACCCATAGAGATATAATCCAGAAAGAATAAAGGTTTTGCTCCACAGGTAATAATATCATTAACACACATGGCTACCAAATCTATCCCCACACTATCATGTTTGTTCAAGGCAAAAGCAATCTTTAGTTTGGTACCTACTCCATCAGCACCAGAAACTAATACTGGTTCCTGGTATTTCTGTCCGATTAAAGAAAATAATCCACCAAAACCGCCTATTTCACCGATTACACCAGGGATAGAAGTTTCTTTGATTAATGGTTTTATCTTTTCAACTATCTGATCGGCTAAGATAATATCTACACCGGCATCTTTATAAAATTTGGCCATTTAATTAATTCACTTTCTTTTTTAGACTAATAGACAGGCGAGACGCCTGTCCTACGTTGGCACGATACATCGTGCCCCTACATACTACTCATCACTTATTACATATTACTTCTGACTTCTGACTTCTGACTTCTGGCTTCTTCACTATATACTAGTCTTTATACCGGATACTTTCCATCAAAGCAAGCCAGGCAAAAATTATCGGCCGGGATTTCATTAAAAATACTACCTAGTCCTTCTATGCTCAAATAACCTAAACTATCTGCCCCTAGCCATTCCCTCGTCTCTTTTAAAGTATGATTTGAAGCCCATAAATTTTCTCTATTTGGTGTATCTATCCCATAAAAACAAGGAAAATAAATAGGCGGAGAACTTATTCGAACATGAACTTCACCAGCCCCTGCTTCCTTGATTAATTTTACCAGCTTTTGACTGGTTGTCCCACGTACAATAGAATCATCTATCAATACTACTCTTTTACCATTTAAAATTTCTTTTAAAGGAGAAAGTTTAATCTTCACCGAACCTTCCCGAATTAACTGGTCTGACTGGATAAAAGTTCTGCCCACATAACGATTTTTTATTAATCCTTCTCCATAAGGAATACCAGAATAATTGGCATAACCCAGAGCGGCAGAAACGCCCGAATCAGGAACAGGAATCACTAGATCTGCTGCCACCGGGTATTCTTGAGCCAATTTTCGCCCCATCTTTTGCCGACTTAAAGCTACATTTTCTCCATAGATATTACTATCTGGACGAGCAAAGTAGATAAATTCAAAAATACAAAATGCCTTCCTCTTACTGGACAATATTTTGGTGGATTTCAATCCCTTTTTATCTATTACTACCATTTCTCCTGGTTCTATTTCTCGAATAAATTCAGCCCCAATAAGACTAAACGCACAGGTCTCAGAGGCAAGAACATAGGAATTTCCCAATTTTCCTAAAGCCAGGGGATGGAAACCAAAAGAATCTTTTAATCCGATTAATTGGTCTTCAGTCATTATCACTAAAGAAAAAGCCCCTTTTAGTAAAGCTGCTACAGTTTTAATGCTATTTTCAATATTTTCTTCCTGACTCGCCGCTATCAAATTACAGATCATTTCACTATCTGAGGAAGAAGAAAATTTATTAACCTCCCCCTTAAATATTCTTTTTAGTTCATCTTGGTTTACTAAATTACCATTATGAGCTAAAGAAAAAGTCCCTCCCTGATATTTTTTTAATAAAGGTTGACTATTCACCCAATTATTAGCCCCTGTAGTTGAATACCGCACGTGACCAATAGCACAATTACCTTGCAAAGTCTTTAGCTTTTCTTCGTTAAATACTTCAGAAACTAATCCTAAGTCTTTATACACTAAAATTTTTTCACCATCGGATATAGCTATTCCTGCGCTCTCCTGTCCTCGGTGTTGAAGGGCATAAAGTCCAAAATAAGTTATTTTAGCTACCTCTAAAGAATTGTCTTCTTGATTATAAATACCAAAAATTCCACATTCCTCATGCATTATTCTTTACCCAATCTCCTTTCCAGGCCATTTCTAATTCTTCTACTTTTAAATTAATTAAACCTTTAATCTGCAGCCTGTCCCCTTCTATTTGGCCTAATACCTGAAAGGAAACTTTATTTTTATTTACCATTTCCTGTAACCAGGATAGATTTTTAGGAGAGATAGAAATAATGATTCGGGATTGGGTCTCTCCAAATAATAAGGCATCATTTCGAATCTTTTCTGGAAGCGCTACTTTGGCCCCCTTTCCCCCGGTAATACAACATTCCGCCAGGGTTACAGCCAAGCCCCCATCTGAACAATCATGCGCAGAAGAAAGTAAATTCTCATTTATCGCTTCTCGGCAAACCTGTTGTACTGCCTTTTCTTTGATTAAATCTATTTGGGGAGGCACTCCTCTTTCCAAATTATGAAAAACCTTTAAATATTCACTCCCCCCTAATTCCTCTTTATTTTCCCCTAAAAGTATAATGAGGTCACCTTCATTTTTAAATTCCAAGGAACAAATATTATGGTAATCTTCAACTATACCAATCATTCCAATTATCGGCGTGGGGAAAATAGCCTCTCCCTTATTTTCATTGTACAAACTTACATTTCCACTTATTACGGGGGTCTCTAATACCCGGCAAGCCTCACTCACCCCTTTAATTGCCTCTTCTAATTGCCAATATATCTCCTCTTTTTCGGGATTTCCAAAATTCAGACAATCGGTCACTGCTCGAGGCAAAGCCCCCTTACAAGAAAGGTTGCGAGCAGCCTCTGCTACTGCAATCTTCCCCCCCAGAAAAGGATCAAGATAACAATACCTTCCATTGCCGTCAGTAGTTAAGGCCATAGCCTTTTTAGTCCCCCTTATTCTTAATATAGCAGCATCATCGCCAGGAAAAATTAGGGTATTAGTTTGGATCATATGATCATACTGTTCGTAAATATTCTCTTTGCTAGCTATATTCGGAGAGCTTAATAGTTGCAATAAAGCCTGGTTAAAATCTTTGGGCTCAGCCAGTTTTTTCAAGTTTAAAATATTAATCTTTTCCAAATAAACCGGTTTTTTCCCTTTTCTAAAGCAAATGGGGACTCCCTCAGTTAATGACTTAGCTGGTATTTCAGCTACCACCTTACCTCGATCCTTGATTCTAAAATTCTGATCAGAAGTAACCTCCCCTATAATGGCAAAATTTAACCTCCATTTATCAAAAATATTTTTAATTTCTTTCTCTTTTCCTTTTTTGATAACTACTATCATTCTTTCCTGGGATTCAGAAAGCATCACTTCGTAAGGATTCATACCTTCTTCTCGTTGAGGAACTTCTGATAGCTCTACTTCTATTCCACTATCCCCCCGACTGGCCATTTCACCAAGTGCACTGGTAAGGCCTGCCGCTCCACAATCCTGAAGACCCACTACATAGTCTGTTTCAATTAATTCTAAACAAGCCTCAATTAATAATTTTTTAGTAAAAGGATCTCCTATTTGAACCGCTGGACGATCTTCATCCGAATCTTCATCTAATTCTTCTGAAGCAAAGCTTGCCCCTCCGATACCATCTCTACCAGTCCTTGCTCCTACCAATATTACGGGATTCCCTTCCCCTTGAGCTTTTGCCCGAAATATTTTATCTTTTCTGGCTATACCTACGCACATTACATTTACCAGAATATTATTTTGGTAACTCTGTGAAAAATAGGTTTCACCTGCCACGGTTGGTACTCCAATACAATTACCATAAAAAGAGATACCCTCTACCACTCCTTTTAGAAGGTAATGAGTATGAGGATTATCAAGGCTTCCAAACCTTAAAGAATCCAATAAAGCAATTGGACGAGCTCCCATAGCCAATATGTCTCTGACTATTCCTCCGATGCCGGTGGCCGCTCCCTGAAAAGGTTCCACTGCTGAGGGATGGTTATGACTCTCCATTTTCATTACTATAACTTGATCTTCCCCTATATCAATAATTCCCGCATTTTCACCGGGACCCTGGATAATCCATTCCGCAGAAATAGGAAATAATTTAAGAAGTGGTTTGGAATTCTTATAACTGCAATGTTCAGACCACATTACTGAATACATTCCTAATTCTACTGCATTCGGTTCTCTCTTTAAATCTTCTTTTATCTTTTTATATTCAGCCGGGGTAAGCCCCCATTTTTTCCACACTTTTTCTTGGTTATAACTCTTCACTATTAATCTCCTATTTTATCGTATCTCGTTGTTCATATCTTGTATCTCGTCAAAGTAAAAACTTAAAATCATAATTCAAAATTTATAACTTTTCTCAATTTTAAATTTTAAGTTATAGTTTTATATTTTACGCTTTTTTTTAAAATCTAAAATAGAGTTAAAAATATATTTCCCATCAGCAGACCCCAAACAGTCTTCAACGCATCGTTCTGGATGTGGCATCATCCCCAAAACATTACCTCTTTTATTACACACCGCGGCAATGTTATAAATAGAGCCATTAGGATTGGCCTCAGTAGTTATCTCCCCTTTAGCATCACAATATCTAAGAACAATCTGATTATTCTTAATAAGTTCTCTTAAGGTATTTTTATCTACGTAATAATTCCCTTCGCCATGAGCAATAGGTATCTTTAAAACCTGCTCCTTTTCACAAAGGTGAGTATAAGGAGTACTATTATTTTCCACCTTAAGGTATAAATAACGACATAAGAAATGTAAACAGTTATTTTTAATTAATAGACCCGGTAGCAAATCTGCCTCTACTAGAATTTGAAATCCATTACAAATTCCCAATACTAACCCACCGTCATCGGAATACTTTTTTACTGCTTTCATAATCGGTGAAAATCTAGCTATCGCTCCTACTCTTAAATAATCACCATAAGAAAAACCACCGGGAAGAATTATACCATTATAACTCTCTAAATTAGTCTCCCTATGCCAGATAAAGTCTACCTGCACTTTTAAAACATCTCTCAGGGCATAAAAACAATCATAATCACACGTTGAACCAGGAAATTGGATTACCCCAAACTTCACCTATAACACCTCAATTTTATAACTAAAATCTTCTATCACTGGATTGGCCAATAATTTTTTACACATATCTTCAACTCTTTGACGGACTATTTTTTGAGTTTTAGCTTCTATCTTAATATTTAAACATTTTCCTATCCTAACTTCTTTTACTTCTCCAAATCCTAATGATTCTAAAGCATTTTGCGTAGCTGCTCCTTGAGCATCTAAAACTCCTTTTTTTAAATTAATAAATATATTTACCGACCACATTTTACCCTCCTTTATGCAAATTAACCAATTCGCCGATTCTCCAATTTATCAATTTACACTTCGTAGGACAGGCGTTCCCCGTTTTCACGAGGACAGGCTCGCCTGTCTATTATTACACTATCCCCGCTAAACTCTATTTATTATTCGACTTGTTTCTTCTAATACTTTTCGCATAGAAGGAATGTTCTTAAACCATTTCCTCCCGGTAATTTCATTAGTAAAAGCACAATAGGCCATTGTAATTAGCTCTCTTAAATCAGGGGGTAAAGGAGGTGGAGCAAGGTCTACTTTATTTTTCCAGTTCAATTTATCTTTCTTTTTTACCTCAATAATCTCTTGGTACCAAGAAGTCTTTCGATAAAATATCCGAGCAATCTCTTTACTTACTGGAATTCCATCAAAAGTGAAGCGACACTCATCTAAAGTACCCAGAACATCTACTAATAAAAGATTTCTCTTCTCATCAAACCCAAACTCTATCTTACCATCTTCATATTTTAAACCTATTTTTTCTACTTCTTTAGTTATTAATTTATTAACCAATAAGGTTATCCTTTTTATCTCTTTAATATCATCATCTTTAAAATTAACTATCTCCTTAGCTTCTTTCCAATTCAGATATCGATCACTGGATTCAAGCTTGGTAGAAACATCTAAAAAAGGTTGGTTTAAAGTTTGACCAGAGAGGGGAATATCTTTCAAACCTAACTCTTTTAATTTTAAATTCCCTTCTTTTAATCTTTTAAATACACTGGAGCCTTCCGGAAGAGATTTGCGGTAAATAATCTCCAGAGGAATTAAAAAATTATTGTTTTCATGCTTATAAATGGAATAATTATAAAAATTATCTTCTGGTTGGGGTGGTAGTACTCTAATCAATTTTACTTCCATAACCTCAACTGGTTCTTTAATATCAACTAACCTATTTAACTTACCATCTTCTACTAAACCCTGATAATGTGTTTTTATTCCCATAGTCTCCAGTTTTTCAAAAAAATAAGCAGCTGAAAGGCACAAAGATTTACCTTTGTTTTCTATCTGGTCAGGCATCTCCCCCCAATCAAAGACTGAGTAACGATCGGAAAAAACAAATCTTCCTCTACCACTTTTGTTTTTTAATGGCTTTTCTAATACTATTAAATCTTTTACACTCCCCATTAATCAATGCTCCCCTCTACAAATTAACCAATTTGCCAATTAGCCAGTCAGCCAACGAGCTGTGTAATGTGTGATGTGTAATATGTGACATGTAATAAGTAACTTGTTTTTATAACCTTTTAACTCTCAACTCGTTACCCATTACTTATTACTAATCACTGCATTCTAAAGCAATCTGCTCTTTTTTTGTTCTTTACTATATATATACTAATTTTGCTTCTGACTCCCGGATTCTGGCTTCTGACTTCTATCCTATTTATTTATTACACATTACATATTACTTATTACACGTTACTGTATTTTAATATCTTTTATCTTCTGAACCATAGCTTTTTTATAATTTTCAAGTTTTTTTCTTAACTCAATATTATTAATTGCTAATATCCTGGCGGCCATAAGTCCGGCATTTTTTGCATTTCCTATCCCCATGGTGGCCACTGGAACCCCAGCGGGCATCTGAACCATAGATAATAAAGAATCAAGACCCCCCATTACTTTCGTCTCTATAGGAACACCTATTACCGGTAAAAGTGTTTGGGAGGCTATCACTCCAGGTAAATGAGCTGCTCCACCGGCCCCAGCAATTATTACTTTAAATCCTTTTTCTTCTATTTGTTCTATATATTCAAATAATAAATCAGGAGTCCGATGAGCAGAAAGCACTTTCATTTCATAAATAATGCCTAATTCATCAAGTACTTCTGCTGCTTTTTTCATAGTATCTAAATCTGAAGTACTCCCCATAATTATTGCTACTTTCTCCATATTATTATCCTTCATCAATATTTATCTCATAATTCTTTTTGAAAATTATATTGATCTCCAAATAAAAAACCCAGGCAACAGAAATTCCGTTAGAGTGGAACCTCTCCGCCTGGGCTTTTAATCCTCCGGTGTAGTATAAAATAAATATACTTTGCACCACTCGGTTCTAATCTTATTCTCTTATTCTAATTTTATTATTAGAATCTTGCTCAGAATAAGCGAATCCCTAAGGTGCACTTCCACCCGTAGCCTATTGTGATTTACGGTCACATGGTAGAAACACTCTTGCCATATCCAAGAGTTTATACGAGCATCTATAATTTAATTTTTAAAATTTTCTTTAAGTAAAATATAACATTAATAACTTTTAATGTCAAACATTTATGGTAGGTTATCCAGGACATATTTACAATTTTTAAACTGTGGATATTCTAAGTATATCAAATTAGACTACGACATTAAAAAATCATTGCTTTTATAAATTCTTCCTGAAAATCGGGGCGAGAAGATAATTCCACATATTTAACTTTTTTAGATATTTCTTCGCTTACTTCTCTCATCTTATTAGAGCATAATGTTATCTCTGCTCCTCTTCCTGCTGCATTGCCGACTGATTCTATTTTCTTTAATGGTAAATTAGGGAGTAATCCTATCCTTACTGCACTTTTTTTATCAATAAAATTACCAAATGCCCCAGCCAGTAATATTTCTTGAATATCTTCTAGGGGAATATTTACTTCTTTTAAAAGTATTTTTATACCCGCAAATATTGCATCCTTAGCTAATTGTACTTCTCTAATGTCTCTCTGGGTAAGATAAAGGGGTTTCCCATTTTCTGTTTCCTTACCTTTCACTAAAAGAAATTTATTGCCTTTTTGTCCTTTAATAATTCTTTTTCTAATCTCTTCGCTCAGTTCGGAATTACCTTCTTCTCTACCTATAAGTTTACCACTCTTATTGATCAGTCCTAATTTGAGTAATTCAGCAATTAAGTCAATTAATCCCGAACCGCAAATACCTCTAACTTTACCATCTTCTATTACCTTATAATTAATAAACTTATTATCTATTTTAACTTTATCTATGGCCCCTTCCGCAGCTCTCATACCTGAACTAATCCGAGCTCCTTCAAAAGCCGGTCCCGCAGCCACTGAACAAGCCCATAATTTTTTCTTCAAACCTAAAACTACTTCTCCGTTAGTCCCTAAATCTACCAAAAGAATAGTTTTATCTTCCCTCCACATAGAAGTAGATAGGATCCCGGCTAAAATATCTGCTCCTACAAAGGCAGAAATATTAGGAAGCATATAAATATTAGCAGCTGGACTAAGTGATAACCCAGGAATATCTTTTGCCTTCAGGCTGAGGCTTTCCTTTATAACTGGGATATAAGGCGAAGGTGCTAAATGAATAGGATTAAGACCTAAAAAGAGATGGTGCATACAAGTATTACCCACGATTACAGTTTCGTAAATATTGTTTTTATCTATTTCCGCTTTCTGAGTAGTCTCTCTGATGATTTCATTTAAAGTAATTACTATTTCTTTTTGTAATTTCTCTAAACCGCCCTTGGGTTGTTGGGTAAATCCAATTCGGGAAATAACATCATCACCATGAATAATCTGGGGATTAGTCTTGGCTACAGCAGAAAGCTCTTCACCGCTTCCCAAATCAATTAAATATCCCACTACGGTAGTCGTCCCAATATCAAAGGCCATACCATAACTCTTTTTCGCAGTATTATCGCTTTCTAGATCCATAATTTCGTCATTAAAGATAGTCACTGTTATTTTAAAATCGGCTTTTCTAATTAAAAGAGGAATCTTTTTTAATATCGGTAGAGATATTTTTAAATTAGAAATATTTTCTATCTTTTTCAAAGATAGTCCATCTTTAATCCTTTCCCAATCTGACCTCTGGTCATCCAAAGAAGGTTTTTCCAAACCTAAAAATACTTTCTTTAAATTTGAGTCGAGCGCAAAATTCTTTTTAATACGATGAATATCTCCCTTTAAATTAGAAGAAAATACTCCTTTAAAATCTAATCTAATTTCTGAAGGTACTTCTATTATAGTATCTTTAAAAAGTTTAGCTTGACAGGCCAACCTAAAACCTTTTTTTATTTCTTCTTCGGATAAAAGCTCTTCTTCTATGGGAGTGGCAGTAGTAATTCCTGTGTTGATTAATATTTTACACTTACCACAAATTCCCTTTCCTCCGCAGGGAGTATCAATATTTATCCCCGCCCTTTCCAGTGCTTCCAAGGCAGTGGTTCCTTGGTTTACTTCAATATTTTTTTTATCCGGTAAGAAAGTTATTTTTAGCATACTTTTAACTAAATACTCCTTTTTCTAACTTATTTTTCAAAAGTTAATTTTCCTTCTCTATAGGCCTGGATATATCCACCACAAAAATTATCCTCTCCCAGAAGAGTTATGGCAGTCTTAGCAATAGCCATCATTCTTTTATCTGTTGAATCAATGATTACTGCATCCATGCCACAACTCATAGTCAAAATCATAAAGACTTGATTAATGAGCTTTCTTTCCGGAAGACCATAAGATATATTACTTAAACCGGTGACTATTTTAACTTCGGGATGAGCTTCCTTAACGCTTCTTATCGTTTCCATGGTTATCAAGCCATTTTTGTCACCGGTCCCGATAGGCACTACTAAGGGATCAATAAATATGTCTTTTAAAGGAACTCCGGCATCAGTTAATACTTTTATTAATTTTTCGGCAATCTCAACCCGGGTTTTAGAATTATCAGGAATACCTCGTTCATCCATAACCAGCGCTGCTACCGCACATTTATATTTTACTATTGCCGGTAATAATCTATCAATTTTTTCTTTCTCACCAGTTATGGAATTAATTAAGGCCTTACCTTTATCCCAATTATGAGCTTCTAAGCCTTTTTCAATTTCTTCTGCATTAGGACTATCAATACATAAAGGGACATCCACCGCCTCTTGAACAGTTTTTACTAACCATTCCATATTTTCTTCTTTATCGCCACTGGCGGCGGAGGAATTGACATCCAGCATCTCAGCTCCACCCTCTACCTGGTTCCTGGCTAAATCTTGAATAGCTTTTACATCTCTATTCTCAATCATTTCTCTAACTTGTTTCCGGGCAGAATTTAATTTTTCTCCGATAATTAACATCATTTAACCTCCTTTTTTACAAATACAAATAAATTATATTAAATGATTATACCTTATTACTTGCTCAGTATCTATTGCAATTAGAATATTTGTTTTAGAGGTTAGGTATCTCCCTGACAATTTCAGGAATGATTTCAAACAAATCCCCGACTACGGCTATATCCGCAATCTGCATCATGGGTGTATCTGAGTTTTTGTCTATAGCTATGATCAAATCACAAGACTGCATTCCTACAAGATGCTGAATCTGTCCGGAAATGCCGCAGGCTATATAAACCTTTGTCTGGACTGTCTGTCCTGTCTGTCCGACCTGGTGCGCATAAGGGATCCAGCCCGAATCAACAGCTGCCCTGCTTGCACCTACAGCTGCACCGCCTACCCTTTCGGCAAACTGCTTTAAAAGTTTAAAGCCTTCTGAACCTTTCATTCCTCTTCCGCCTGATATTATTATCTGTGCATCGGCAAGATTAAAAGCAGTTTCGGTACTATGGAAAACATCTATTATCTGTTTGATCTTCTCGGTATCACTGGTAAGCATCTCTTCTTTTATAATTCTGCCGGTACGGCCAGGATCGGGTTCCGGCGATTTCATGACTCTTGGCCGTACGGTCGCCATCTGAGGCCTGTGGTTTGAACAGCGGATAGTGGCCAAGATATTACCACCAAAAGCCGGTCTTGTTTGAAGAAGGTCACCGTTTTCAGGATCAATGGAAAGACCGGTACAGTCAGCTGTAAGACCACAATGTGTCATTACGGCAACTCGTGGAATCAGGGCACGTCCCCTGGTTGTGGCTCCGCAGATCACAACTTCGGGCTTATATTCTGCGATAAGGCGTTTCATGATTTTTGCTTCGGTTTCATCGACAAAACCGGATAATCCCGGATGGTCAACCACTATTGCGACATCTGCTCCATACGCAAAAAGCGACTCCGGTTTTCCTTCAATACCGGATCCCATGACCACAACCCAGACTTCACTCTTTCTAAGATCCGCAAGAGTTCTTGCAGCACCTGTCAGTTCGTGTGTCACAGATTGTATTTCGCCAGACAAAATCTCAGCGACTACCCATATATTGCGATATTCTTTTCTTTCAGCATCTGTAAAAGCTATCATTTTTACCTCCTCTGAATCAAACTATACTTCACAGTCTTAACTCTCTTAGTAGGGTCTGTGCACATTCTATTGAAGATCCTTCAATCTTTTTTGTGCTGGTGTGTCTGGGTGGTGGAGGCTGTATTTTTACCACCCTTGTGGGTGATCCGTTCAGACCGATTTTTGAGGTATCCGCACCTATATCATCGGGCTTCCATACTGGTATTTCACATTTATTTGAAGCCAGTCGGCCTTTAAGTGATGGTACGCGGGGTATATTGATGTCTTTTACGACGGTTATTACTGCAGGAAGAGACATTTCACATATATCATAACCATCTTCATGCATCCTTTTGACCCTGATGGATGAAGAAGATATCTCTTCCACAGCCATAACATAAGTTGCTTGAAGCCAGTCAAGATGAGCTGCAATTCCAGGACCTACCTGGGCTGTATCTCCATCTATGGCCTGCTTACCGCAAATAACAAGATCAATATCTCCGATCTTTTTAATGGCTTTGGCAAGGGCATAGCTTGTAGCCCATGTATCCGATCCGCCAAAAGCCCGGTCACTGAGCAGAATGGCTCTGTCAACTCCTACTGAAATAGCCTCTCTCAGGCTTGCTTCAGCTTTTGGCGGACCCATTGACAGGGCAATCACTTCTCCTCCGAATTTGTCTCTCAACTGTACACCTTCTTCCACAGCGTAAGTATCAAAAGGATTCAGGATCGCTTTCATACCTTCTCTTACTATGCGTTTTGTTTCAGGATCGATTTTAGCATCGTTAGTTGCTGGTACCTGCTTGATACATACTACTATTTTCATAACGCCTCCCTGCAATTACGGGCTCTCAGACCCAGATATCTTTAATCAGATCGTATTGTGTTTTAAATCCGAGCAGTGATAGGTAAACGCCGCACCCCGGATATAATTTGTGGAGCATTTTTAAAGTGGATATAGGGTCATATTCGGCATTCCCAGGTATTTCATAGCCGACTGCTTCCGAAAGAAGATGCAGTTTTCTGCTCATCCAGGTCCCTATAATTACCGGTAGGTATTTCAGGATATTTTTCAAGAAGTCTATCGACAACTTCATTTCTCTCTATCAAAGGCTGGGTAATAATGTAAGTGGCACCTGCTTTCATTTTTCTTTTCATCTTTTCAAATTCATGTTCTTCCGGTTCATAAGGATTAAATGCGGCTCCGAGTACAAAAGTATCCGGATACTCATGGTTTATGTACTTTAACAGTTCAACAGAAGTGACGGATTCGACATCAGTGGCGCCTACATCTGAAGGCTGAAGTTTGGGAAGACGCTCCGAACCATCTCCAGTTATTATCAGGAGATACCTGATTCCTTTTGACTTACATATGTCAAGAATGTTGTCCAGATCATCTTTCGTATGAAAAGTATTCAGGTGAATCATCACCTGCTCTGACATAACGGGAAGGTCAAGTTCCTCAATTATTTCTGTTCCCTGGAATGACAGAAGACCCATTGTATTATCGGTTATACATGTACAATAACTGCTGTCCATAACCCTGAGATATTTATTTGAAAATATTTCAAGATCCTTTTCAAGCTTTTCTGAATCCTGTTTGGGTGGTAAAACTTCAATGTGGTAGATCTTATTCTGGATGTGATGAATCATGATACTCTCCTATCTCAATTAAATTGGTTAAATTAAGCCTTTTCCATAATATGACGCCAGTTTCTCTTAGGCTACAAAAGTTTTTGCCTTGTCTGCCGCAGAAGCAGCATCAGGAGAATACCCATCTGTCCCTATTTGATTAGCATAATTTTGAGTAATTGGTGCCCCTCCAACCATTACTTTTACTTTATCCCTTAATCCTGCAATATCGAGCGCCTTTATTACCTCCGGCATATTTACCATAGTAGTAGTTAAAAGGGCAGACATCCCTATTATATTGGGCTGATGTTCTTTTACAGCTTCCACAAATTTATCCACAGAGACATCTACTCCCAAATCTACAACTTCAAATCCCGCTCCTTCTAACATCATTTTTACTAAATTTTTCCCTATATCATGCAGGTCTCCTTTTACAGTACCTATTGCTACTTTGCCAATATTTTTTACACCGGTTTCAACTAATTTTGGCCTTAAAACATCCATCCCGGCATGCATTGCTCGAGCAGCGATTAAAACCTCTGGAACGTACACTTCATTTTTTTTAAATTTTTCTCCGATAATAGACATTCCTTTAATTAAGCCATCCTCTAAAATTTTCTTAGGTGTTAAATTCTCCTCCAAAGCTTGTTTAACCAGTTCTGCTACTTTTTCTGCATCTCCTCTTTGCAAAGCCTCAGATACATTTTTTAAATCTACCATGATAGAACCTCCTATATTTATTAAAATTTGATATAATTTTATAAAACAAAAAACATTAATGCTATAGATATAATTGCATTGTTAGGTAAAATCTTGCTTTTTTAATAAAATACTCTTCATTTAGTACTGTTTAGGCTTAAATTAAAAATGCAAGGAAAGATAAAAAATTGAGAAATAAAGTATTTTTTGTGAAGCAGCTATCACACTGAGAGTCTTAGAAGAGGTATACAGAGCATAAATTTAAATATAATATCAAGACAAATTAATCATCTTTTCATTCTTCTTTTATAATCGTAAGGTGATATTCCTTCATTTTTTTTGAACACCTTACAAAAATAACTTTGGTCTGAACAACCTACTTCAAAAGAAATTCGAGTGGTATTCCAGGAAGTATTTTCTAATAATCGTTTAGCTTCCTCAATACGGACTTTAGTTAAATACTCCAATAAAGTAGATCCAGTTTCTTTTTTAA
>Ga0100380_10001282_pt1 | contig 27365 bp, 25 predicted proteins | sample CryGeymeta201504_FD_80417 | JGI IMG/M metagenome (GOLD analysis project Ga0100380, IMG submission 80417) | Groundwater microbial communities from Crystal Geyser aquifers in Utah, USA - Crystal Geyser metaG 2015-04 | ecosystem: Environmental > Aquatic > Deep subsurface > Groundwater | place... | reverse complement strand
TCAATACACAGCACCCAAACGCGAGGCCCTGGCTGAACTTGAACGCCTTGAAGCGTGTTATCTCGAACAACCTGATCCGAAGAAAACCGCTGCAGCCATCACTTTATTGCTTAAACGTGTGGCCCTGGTGTACCACCCCCGTTTTGAAGTCGCAGGTTTACACGGTGACGCTTGGCTGCAATTCTTAAAAAAAACAAGCCATCGATTAGATGAAGAAATTGATGCCACAGGCCAAATTTTACGTGAAGCTCCGTTTAACCCTAAGGCAGACCATCCATTAGAACCGCTGTTTCTCATGGCGCGACGCTGGATCAAGCAACGGAGGAAAAAATGTTTGAACTAGCAACACCTTGGGCACTCATGGCCTTGCCCCTGCCGTTGCTTATATGGCTTATCATGCCGCGGGCAAACACCACAAGCCAAGGTGCCTTAACGATTCCTTTTTTTGCCCGGCTATCCTCGATACAAACAGCTAAAACGCATCACTCAGCCCCATCTTATCTAGGGCTTTTTCTGATCTGGATTTTACTTGTGATCGCCTTATCCGGTCCTCGTTGGGTTGGCGAACCCCGTCCTCTTTCACGTGAAGGGCATAATATTATGCTGATTCTTGATATATCCGGCAGCATGGACATCCAAGATCACTTGCTGAACGGCCGTCCTAGCACACGCTTATCCCTAGTCAAACACGCCGCTGAAATGTTTATTCAACATCGCCCCGGCGATCAACTCGGTCTTATTTTATTTGGAACACGGGCTTATTTACAAACTCCGCTGACGCACGATCATGCAACGGTTCTTATGCGTTTAAAAGACGCAACCGTCGGTCTCGCGGGCAAAACCACATCCATTGGCGATGCCCTAGGTCTCGCAGTTAAGCACATGCAACATATCCCAGCCCAAGGGCGTGTGGTGATTTTACTCACCGATGGTGCTAATAATTCGGGCACACTTCCGCCACTGAAGGCGGCTAAACTGGCGCAGTCAGATGATATCAAAGTGTACACCATTGGACTCGGTAGCAGTAACACCGCTTATCGACGTTATGGCTCGATTCCGGTGATGGCGGATGATTTAGATGAAAACACGCTCAAAACCATCGCATCCATGACTTCAGGGCGTTATTTTCGTGCAAATGATAAACGTTCGTTGGATAATATCTATCAACTGATCAATCAACTCGAAACCGTCTCCCAATCCGATGCAACGGTTCGTCCAGAAACTCAGTATTATCTCTGGCCTCTCACGCTCGCGCTGGGCCTATTTCTGCTATGGTTGATACATATCACGGCTGTTTTTCAACGTGCACCGCGTGCCAAACGCCGCTCACATCATGAGGAACTTGCATGATGACCTATCAACTCCATTTTTTACGTCCTGATTGGCTCCTAGCCATCATTCCCCTGGCTGCACTCGGTGTTTTGATGCTCCGCCAAAAATCCGCAGGACGCGCCTGGCAGACAGCCTGTGATGCGCACCTCCTGCCTCATCTCTTAGACACACAGAGCCAAAACCCAAGACAGCGCGCCGTCCTTTACCTACTAGGCGCTGCTTTATGCATGATTTTAGCGCTTGCAGGCCCAAGTGGGACAAAACTACCCGTGCCGATCTATGAATACTTACACCCGCGTGTGCTCTTACTCGACGTATCCCATGAAAGCTTAACTCGCGATCTTAAACCCGATCGCCTAACACGCGCGAAATTTAAGCTCCATGATTTGTTTCAACATCAAGACAAAGGCCAATTTGGCCTGATTGCTTATACCGAAGAGCCGTTTGTGGTATCGCCCATCACGCACGATGCACAAACGATTGATGCACTCATCGATCCGATCACACCCGACATCATGCCGATTGATGGCCTCAATTTGGAACGCGCGCTACAAGACGCCGCTCACCTTATCCAGCAAACCGGCGCGGGACCTGGCGACATACTCGTGCTCACCGGCACGGCGCCAAGCCAAGCCGCGATAAAAACAGCCAAAAAACTTGCCGCGCAACATATCTATACCTCCATTTTGCCACTGACAACCACCACAAACCAAAGTGCACGCTTTAATCAATTTGCACAGGCAGGCCATGGCCTTAGCATTCCCTTTAAAAACACCACCCAAGATCTTGATACCTGGCTCAATTACCATGCGTTTGAGCGCTCGCTTAAAGCAAAAGATCACGAATCGATGCCCATGTGGCGTGATGATGGGCGTTGGTTAATGATTCCTGCATTGCTACTCCTGCTGATTGCTTTTCGTCGTGACTGGACATTGAGATTACGCCCATGAAATTGCTTACACGCTATGGCTTAAGTTTATTTGTTTTATGCATGATGGCATCTGCCGCACATGCCTCAAGCTGGCGTGATATGTGGAGAAACACCAACCAACGCGCTGCCGCACATCTTCTGCAAGAGCAGTTTGACGAAGCTGAAAAGCTGTTTACTCGAAAAGATTGGCAAGCCGTCGCCGCCTATCGCAATAAGCACTACGCTGCGGCTGAAAGAGGTTTTCAGACTCAAGGTGGCGCCGAAGGGTTTTATAATCAAGGCAATGCGCTGGCTTTTCAGGCCAAATACAAACAAGCTATTGAGGCGTATAAGCAAGCATTAAAACTCGAGCCGAAGCACCTGGACGCTCAGCATAACCTTGCGGTACTTGAAGAGATGCTGAAAAAAAATCCTCCTGAATCAGAATCAGAATCAGATAATTCCAATCAATCCAATCAACCAGATCAGCCCGACAAACCTGAAGATTCGGAGAAAAAGCAGGACAACTCCAATCAAAAAAAACCGGCAGAAAAACAAGATGGCTCAAACAACACGCCGAGCCAACCGGATTCATCCGAAGCATCACCCCCTGAGTCTGAACAACCTGCTGAACCTGAGCCTAACTCTGAGGCTAAACCTGAGGCTGACGCCAAGGCAGAGGCAAAGCAAGACGAGCAAGCTAAGCCCGACTCGCAACAAGCCAACGCATCAGCCACCGACGCAGAGCAACAAGCGAAAGAGCAGTGGTTACGTTTAATACCGGACGATCCGGGCGGGCTCTTACGAGAAAAATTTTGGCGCGACCATATGAAACGATTACAGCAGGGGCACGCATGAAAAACCTACGCTTAGCGTTCTATTTTTTAACGCTTATCTACTTCATACCGGCGCATGCCGCGACGTTATCGGCTAAAGTAGACCCCACACAAGTCATGCCAGGCCAAGCGTTTCATTTGATTTTAGAATTAGATGAAAACGCACCGGCAGGTTTACCCGATTTTAGCCCACTTCAATATGATTTTCAGATCAACGGCACAGCACATCGCGCGTCTTATATGTTTATTGATGGCCAATCAAAAGCGTCATCCAGTTGGACGGTCACACTTACCCCTAAACATACCGGAAAATTGACGATTCCTGCCATTCAAGTGGGCCATGCGCGCAGCGCACCCACCAGCATTGAGGTCACCGACAGTCCACACGCATCATCAGAGCCTATCAACACGGCACCGGAAACCGCCTTGTTTATACAAACATCAGCAAGCGACACCCAGCCGTTTATCAATCAACAAGTGATTTATACCGTCAAAATTTTCCATAATACATCTATTTTGGATGCCTTATATCAGCCACCTCAACTGAGCGATGCCCTCACCATGCCTTTAGGTGATAATCGCCAATATCAAGTGATTGAGAACGGACGCCCCTATCTCGTTGAAGAGCAAAAATACGCTTTTTTTCCGCAACAAAGCGGTGCACACAAAATTTATCCACCGAGCTTTCAAGCGTTAATTTATGACGATATTCCACGCCGTGTACGTGCCGACGGTACATCGAAATCTCTGGATGTTAAGCCCATTCCTGAAAATTTTAAAAACAAACCCTGGGTTCCCGCCAAATCACTGGCGCTCACCGAGTATTATGATCAACAAAGTACAGATTTAGAAGAAGGCAGCACCCTTGTACGCACATTAACCTTAAGAGCGGCGGGGCTGCCTGCAGAATTACTCCCTCCCTTGGATATGTCTAAAAGCAGCGCTTTTAATAGCTACCCTGAACGCCCTGAACTCAAAACAGAAGCACAAGGGTCAGATATTATAGGAAAAACAACGGTTAAAATCAGTTATTTATTTAATCAACCAGGTCAGGTGACGCTGCCTGCCCAAACCGTCACCTGGTTTAATACCGAAACAGGCAAAACTGAGCACTCAACACTCCCTGAGCGCATCCTACATATTACCGCACGCGCAGGAGCCCAAGCACAAACGCCTCCACCCACTATAAAAATACCCGAAAAGCCTGCAGCGCATAAACTCACGTTTAAGTATGCGCTTGTTTTTCATATGGGTCTTTTATGCCTGGTTTTAATCGCTGTTTTTTGTGTATTTTTAAAGTATTTGAACCATAAATACAAACGTGTAATTAAACGCCGAGCATTTAAAGCGCTCACGAAAGCATGCCGTAGCCATCAACCACGAGCTTCACGCGATGCACTGCTTGTGTGGGCTAAATTAACCTGGCCTAAAAAATCATTCATAACGTTGGACGAGATTGCTCAATGCGCTTCAAGCCCTGAACTCGCAGAAGAGCTAAAAATTCTCTCGGCAGCAATCTACGGTGCATCATCACCAGAAGCTTGGAACGGCCAAGCTTTGCTTGCAGCATTACGCAAGCTTAATAAAAAACGCATGCGTCGAACAAAAAAATCATATCAAGCATCTCAAAAAGATAATTTACCGCCCATCAATCCCACCAGCACCAAACCACACTGAAAGCACCTTCATCAGCTCATTCAAGCCTTGACGCTTAAGCGATGAAAACGTTTGTGCACTAAAAATATCCGCGTAGGCTGCATAATGTTTACGAACTTCGGCAAGCGTGTTTTGTGCTTTACTGCGGCCAATCTTATCCGCTTTCGTCAACACGACATGGATAGGTAAGCCGCGATCGAGCGCCCAATCCACCATGGCCAAATCCAACGGCATGAGTGGGTGACGAATATCCATCAACACCACCAATCCACGCAAGCTTTGACGTACATCAAAATAATGCGCCAAGTGCTTCTGCCACTCTTCTTGCATCGCACGCGACACTTTGGCGTAGCCATACCCCGGCAAATCAATTAAACGATAGGCTTCATCGTTGAGAATAAAACAATTCATGAGACGCGTTCGCCCCGGCGTTTTACTGACTTTTGCGAGCTGTCGAATCCCTGTTAGGCAATTAATAGCGCTCGATTTCCCGGCATTTGATCGCCCAGCAAAAGCCACTTCGGCCCCCACATCTTTAGGAAGTTGATCAACACGCGCTGCACTTTTTAAAAAACTCGCTTCCGCATAAGGAATCATGAAAAACTTACCTTGTTGTCATACATGAATGAATAATTTCAGAGAGTCCGTCCAAAACACGCGTTAACTCATGATCGGTGATTCGACCCAGTTTTTTGCCAAGGCGTGCCGTCGATAGCGTCCTAATTTGGCTCATTTTAACCCATGCTAATTTTTGTGCAACTTTATCTTGTAATGCAAGTGTTAATGGAAAACCTGCTTTTTGCTTTTGACTCGTCAATGCCATAGCAATGACGGTCCCAGATTTCTCATTGAACACATCATGACTAATGATAAGCACGGGTCGCCGCCCTGCTTGTTCATGGCCCTGTGTTGGATTTAAGTCAGCCCAAATAATATCGCCCCTTAAAATTCTGGCCATGCATCAACATCCTCATCTAAATCTTCATCCGCTAACTGTTGTTCAAAAACCACATCTAATTGTGAACATGCTTTCGCTAAGCTCTCATGCTCACTAAGATCAACAATCTTACGAACCGCTACCTGAATTGCCTGACTTCGCGTCTTAAATTCTTTGTTTAAAACCAACTGATCTAATTTTTTCAAAAGTTCATGATCCATCGAAATAGCAATTTTATCCACATGCATAAAGCATCCCTCCCCATGACTTAAGTATTACTTTTTTCATACTCGAAGTATAGCAAACCTTCCCGCAAAAATACAAACTGGCCGTACAGCTCAAAATAATGTACTATAGGCCATCAAATTGCCTCGAGAAAAATCATGAAATCCTTCTGGGTTAGCCTGATATTATTACTCACACCATGCGCTGGATACACCATGGGCAGCAACACCGTTGGCCGTGCAATCACAGCACCCTGCGCGACCTGCCACGGTCAAGACGGACGCAGCTTAAACCCTGCATGGCCTAATCTTGCTGGTCAACACACGGATTATTTAATCAAACAAATCCAAGATTTAAAGCGTAACGACGCTCGTCACGTCGATGAAGCCATGGCGCCGTTTATTCAAGAACTAACCGATGAAGATATTCAGAATATTGCTGATTTTTATGCCAAAAAACCCCTGCCACCAGGCACTCACCGACTTCGTCGTAAGAATACACGTGGTGAAACGCTTTATCGCCAAGGTGATGCTAAACAACATATCATGGCTTGCGCGACCTGCCACGGGGTAAATGGCAAAGGTCATGGCCTCCCCGGCTTTCCGTCGCTTGCCGGGCAACATATTGATTACACCATGCATCAACTCGAAGCGTTTAAACATAATAACCGCCAAAACGATCCGGGGCACACCATGCGCATGGTCACCGCCGCAATGAGCCCCGAAGATATGCATGCTATTGCGTATTACCTCGCGAGCTTACCTCAATAGCACTTAATGCTCATCACCCACGCGCAATTCCGAAACTTGCCGCAAACCACGCGGCAAGAGTAAGCCACGTCGTCCACGCGTGCCCATATACACCTTCCAATCGGCAGGCTTCAAGGTAAAGTGACGCTTGCCAGCAAGCACCGTCAAAGCATCCTCTGCGGTAATCACTTGGATATCTGCAATTTTTTCATCACCCGGTAATTGCATAAGCTTATTACCTTTACCCCGCAATAACTCAGGTAAATCCGCCAAAGCAAAAATAAGTAAATGGCCAGTGTTACTAACACAAGCCACATGATCCGCGGCTTTATTTGTGATGATCCGTGTGAGCACGTTGGCATCCGCTGCAAGTTTCAAACACGCACGACCGTTGCGGTTTTTAACATACAGTTCTGAAATCTGAGTTACAAAACCATACCCTGCATCACTGGCAAGAATAATTTTTTGCTGAGGCTCACCGGCCAATACCGCCGTAAAGGTTGCGCCATCGGACGGGTTTAATTTACCGGTGAGTGGTTCACCTTGCCCACGTGCCGACGGCAAGGTATGCCCGGGCAAGCTATAAGCACGGCCTTCACTGTCTAAAAAGATAATCTGTTGATTCGTGCGTGCGGATGTTTGTGCCTTAAAGCTATCGCCCGCTTTATAATTCAACGCCGTACCGTCGGCGTCGAACCCTTTGGCTGCACGAATCCAGCCTTTTTCAGATAACACCACCGTAATCGGCTCATTCGGTAAAATATCCGTTTCTTTAAGCGCTTGAGACTCTTCACGCGCGACAATCGGCGCACGACGTGCGTCACCAAATGTATCACGATCGGCAATCATTTCGTTTTTAATAAGCGTTCGTAGGCGTCGATCACTGCCTAAAATAAGCTGTAATTTATCACGTTCGGCAGCAAGCTCATCACGCTCGGCTTTCAACTTGGTTTCTTCAAGTTTAGCTAAATGCCGTAGCTTAATTTCTAAAATTGCATCAGCCTGACGTTCACTTAAATTAAAACGCGCCATCAGGGCTTGCTTTGGATCATCCTCTTCACGAATGATAGCAATCACTTCATCTAAATTTAAATACGCAATCAACAAACCTTCAAGCACATGCAAGCGATCGAGCACCTGGTTCAAGCGATACTGTAAACGCTTCGTCACCGTTTCAATACGAAACTCAAGCCACTCATTCAAAATGGTCAAAAGATTTTTAACCCGCGGCATGCCATCCAAGCCAATCATATTAAAATTCACACGATAGCTTCGTTCAAGATCGGTCGTTGCAAACAAATGCGACATCAAACCATGTAAATCAACGCGACTGGAGCGTGGAATAATCACAAGCCGGGTTGGGTGTTCGTGATCCGATTCATCACGCAAATCATCCACCATCGGCAATTTTTTCTGTTGCATTTGAGCCGCAATTTGCTCAATAATTTTATTGCCCGACACTTGATAAGGTAAATCGGTGATCACCACGTGATGATCTTCGATTTTATACACCGCGCGCATTTTAACCGAGCCTGTGCCTTCGGAATAAAGCTTATGCAGGGCCGCTTTCGGCGTAATAATTTCGGCGTGTGTTGGAAAATCAGGGCCTTCAATGATTTCTAAGATATCATCCAGCGACGCTTTCGGTGTATCGAGTAAGTGAATGCACGCATTCGCGACTTCGACCAAATTATGGGGCACAATATCCGACGACATACCGACAGCAATACCGGTCGCGCCGTTTAAAAGTACATTGGGAAGCCGTGCGGGTAAAAGTGCGGGCTCTTTCAACGTTGCATCAAAATTATCCATCCATTCGACCGTACCTTGCCGGAGCTCGGCCAGTAACACATCAGCATAAGGCGATAATCGTGCCTCGGTATACCGCATGGCCGCAAACGATTTAGGATCGTCCGGTGAACCCCAGTTGCCTTGACCATCCACAAACGGATAACGATACGAAAACGGCTGGGCCATGAGCACCATCGCTTCATAGCACGCCGTATCACCGTGCGGATGAAATTTACCTAAAACATCTCCGACCGTTCGCGCAGATTTTTTGTGCTTGGATGCAGCTTTTAACCCCAATTCAGACATCGCATAAATAATACGCCGCTGCACGGGCTTAAAGCCATCGGCAAGATGAGGCAAAGCTCGATCTAAAATCACATACATGGAGTAATCAAGGTATGCTTTTTCAGTAAAATCGGTGAGTGGCTTTTGCTCTGTCATCATCGTTGTTGTCATAAAGGCTCAAGTTGGCTGCAAGAAATAGGCATGAGCCTAGTGTAAACGTTGTAGCCCCTCAATCCAATACGACAGGATTATTTAAAGCCACTCGATACATACTCAACAAGCTTCCAAGCGCAAGTTTAATACACTCATCTTGCAAGACCTATATTTTTACTTTTTGCACTTTACTTTTCAATAGATATCGTTTAAAATACCTAATGATTAATTTTTAACTATCTTTATCGCCAGATAGGCCAGACTTTGCCTGGCGCACAACAAAACGAGGTAATGAAATAATGCCATATTATGCTGTAGCTTTTCTTCCAAAAGATAGTTGGATTTCTTCGTATGAGCAAGCCTTACGTTATGTGAACGTAAACTTAACATTTGAGAAAGTTTTTTTCTCTAAAATTGAGGCTCTTAATCTTAAGCAGAACAGTGATTATCATACGATTGTATATACGATTGAGGGTGATTTAAACAAACAAAATCCTAATAAGTTCGATCGCATTGGGAATATTCATCAAGCAGAATTCATCTATAAAGCAGATCATCTTAATTTCACTCGAGACACCTTATTAAAAGAACTCAAATCCTGGATGGATAAACAAGAACGAGTAAACTCGGGCAAGCCATACAGCGGTGTAGCGCAAGCAAATGAACTCGCCCATGCTCTAAAAATGAATGTAAACTTATCGCGTGACGTTAAGACGATCTTTGATTATTGGCCTCGAATAACCGCCCGATGTATCGGGCGACTTGTGCCACTTATTAGTGTGTATAACAAATATCAAGCTTTACTATTCAAACAACGAAGCTTTACATTTGAATGTAATGAAGAGAGGCCTTGGAATCAAGGGTATTTCAGGAAAAGAAGGGATTTTTTATACGTCTTTGGTCGATTAAAAGCCAAGTCAGATGAAATGAAAGCGAGCCAGGATGCGCCTAATCAAGCCTTACAGACACATCTCGATAAATTTTTAGATAAAATTTCCTTAATTGATAGGATATCATATGATGTGCCATTCAATAAGTATTGGCTAGATCATGCTTCTTTACCTTTACCCGTTGGTATCTTACCCGCTTTAACTCAGGCTATGAACTTAATTGAGTTCCGTTTGAATCGGAATATTTCAGAAAAATATTTCAAAAAAGAAGTACAAAACTTAAAGAAAAAGGCATTGATACTACAAAGCAGCACAGCAGATACATTCGAGTATTTATCCTATCTCATGCTTGCTATTTCTGCATGTGCCATCGCGCTTACAGTGGCCAGCGTAGCTGCACCAGTTACAGGATTAGCGGTTGCAGGCGGTTCAGCATTACTAGGGCTTACGTTTTTTACCAGCAGCTATTTCCCTCCTGAACCTGGTGCTCAAGTTGCATCTGAAATGAATGCGCTTTCTGCTGCTTCTGGCCGTTGAGCCCAATTCCAACCACGACATCCCACGACTTGTTTGCGGGATGTCGTGGTTTGGTGTGCATTATTCTAGTCTTGCAATTAGATTATTTCTTCATTCCAAAGCCGTTTAAGAAAATCTTCCCAAGGAAAAATGTATATTCCCTCTTCTTTACGTGCGATTGAATCTTGACTAACCATATAATATTGTTTTAGTTTATTTTCTTCCATTAAATAACGTAAACCTTTTAAGTGCTTCGATGATATTTTATCGGTTGATTTAACTTCGATAGCGATCTGATCGCCAATAACAAAATCCACTTCGTGCCCATCCGAGGTTCTCCAGAAGCACAGGGGTAATTTTTTCCTAAAATAACTAAGATATGCACGAAGCTCCATGGCAATAAAGTGTTCAAATGCTTGGCCAAATACATCCGTTTTTTCAGGAATAGCATGTATGCCAGCAAGCCTATTTTTTACCCCTGTATCAAAATAATAAAAGCGCGCCGTTGCTATCGCTTTTCGTTTAACAGAATGTCTCCACGGCAAAACAGAAAAACCTAAAAAACTATCTTCTAAAATTTGATAATACTCTCGCAACGTCACACTGCTCACGCCCGCATCGTTGGCAATGGACGTAAAATTTAACGTCGTACCACTTGTTAATGCCGACAACTGCAAGAAACGACTAAATGCGGGTAAGTTTTTTACCAAGGCTTCCGCTTTAATTTCTTGCTCTAAATACGTATACACATAAGCATCTAAATCTTCTTCGGGTTCATCACTGAGCACCACCATAGGCAGGCCACCGTATTGCAAATAACGGGGCAAATTAAAGCGTGTAAACTCATGATACGATAATGGGAACAACTCGGCTTGACGTGCACGACCCGCCAATAAATTAATACCATGGCGTCTTAACTTTCGAGCGCTACTACCGGTTAATAAAAACCGTATTTTTTTATTTTCAATGAGCCTATGCACTTCGTTTAATAACTCAGGAACACGCTGTATTTCATCAATCACAACATAGGCTTTTTCATGAAGTTCTATCATCGATTCAATAAGACTTGGATTTGCCATAAGCCTCATGTATGTTTCTGAGTGCAGCAAATCAATCACCAATGCCTCGATACCTAAATCATGCTTAATCAATGATGACTTTCCTGTTGCTCGAGGACCGAACAAAAAATGAGATTTTTTATCTATCAGCTGCTTTAAGTTCAGTATTCTATTAATAAACACGAAAAAAACCTAAAATCTAAAGTTGTTTTTAATATTTTAGCACATAATATAAAACTATGGTTTAAATTATAGGAACCTTGTAGAAGCCATCATGTCAGGCTGCTTTTGCTATTTCCCCATCAATACGCACCTCTAAAATTTTTAGAATTTTTTGAAGTGTGCGTGCATTAATATTTTGATATTCTTCTTTTTCATAGCGAGCAATTTGTCTGGCACTTACCCCAACTTTCCTACTAAAATTATCAATACTCATATGGTTGGCTAGTCTGTAACGAATAGGAGCAGCTAATAAATCATCTAATGAATGTATTTCTATTACGATGTTATTATGCGTGTTTTTTATGATGCTTTCATACTCGTTAATATTTGCTTTAATTTCAGTTATTAATTCTTTGATTTGCGCTTTTCCGGCGCTCTCTATTGCAGCGGGAATATCATGTTTTACAGGCGCTGACAGTGATTGCGTTAACATATGCAATTGTTCTTTAGCCGCAATATATTGTTTATCGCTAGTAATCATACTATTCTCCCAAGCTTTACAATAATGATACCTTTTGAATTGCCATCCCTATTTTTTTGAAAAAACTTTGGAAATGGTAATCCACTTTTAGCCTCAATGTAATTTGCAATAAAAAAATCAAGGCCATACTTTTTTTTCATTCCTGCTCGATCACCTAAAAATATAGGGTCGAGCATATTGATATCGACAGAAGACGTATATTCCCAACAACCATCAATATCATTGGGTTCTTTTTTGCTTGTAATAAAACTGCCATCAATCCATATCGTCTTTACGCCGGCTTCCTCCAAATTATCAGTAGCTTCATATAATCCTTTCATGAGCTCTTTTCTTCGATCACTGAAAGAGCCATAGATCCGTTCGATCTCGTGTAAGGAGGCAAGATGCTCTCCAGCGGGTAATTCGTCGTCCTGAATTTTAGGAATGCCCATTTACTTATTATTTTATTAAGATTATACATACAGTATATGACGACAAAAAAGACATGTCAAATTAGTCATGATAATCCCCCGACGCATAGTCAGCCAGCATGCGCTTAAGCGGTGAACAACGGTTCAACGCGCGCATACCAAGCCCTCGTAACACACTCACTGGGGCTATAGACGCCCCAAACATGGCTTTAATGCCTTGCATCAACGCAATCACAGACCACACCTCTGATTTACGCTCGCGCTGATAAGCCGCTAATACACGCGGAGACCACGCACCATCACGCTGCTTATCTAACAACGCAAGCCACGAGGTTAAATCCGCCAAACCCACGTTTAAGCCTAAGCCCGCTAACGGATGAATGGTATGGGCTGCATCTCCCATTAAAAGCCATCTGGAACCACTGTATTGCTGAACATGCCGCATATGGAGCGGGAAAGAAACACGCGTGCTCTGTAACGTAACTGCACCGAGTTTATGTTCAAAAGCTCTTGTGAGTGCCCTATTAAAATCTTCTGGCTTAAGCGCCATCAAGGCCTGCGTTCGTTCGGGCGGTTGGGACCATACAATCGAGCATTGATGGGGGTTAGCTAACGGTAAAAATGCCAAGGGGCCATCGGGTGTAAACACTTGATAAGCGGTTGCTTGATGAGGCTTTGCCGTTTGCACCGTCGCAACCAAAGCTTCATGATCGTAAGGCCAGGTGGTGATAGGCACCCCTAACAGCTCGCGTGTGTTTGACTTTGCGCCGTCAGCAACCATCAGTAATTTAGCTCGCCAAGCATCGCCATCACTCCCCGTAACACACATAGCTGCAGCCTCTTCTACACAAGCCGTAACCCGTGTGTCTGAAAGCAGGTTGACACCTAAAGCTTCTGCACGCGCAAGCAACGCAGCACGCAGGGGCGTTTCTTCTAATATCACGCCGAGCTCGGATTTTGCTGCATCCCGCGCATCAAACGTCATATCAGCATGATTCGTTGCATCCCAAATGTGCATCGTCCGATACGGTGAAATTATTTCAGACGCCAGCAAATCCCAAACACCTAATTGGGTCAACAAGGCCTGTGAGGCCCTGTTAATCGCATACACCCGTGTGTTTTTATCTGCAGAAGATGATTTGAGTGGCCCTGCATCAATCACAGCTGTTTTGAACCCACGAAAAGCCATGCCTGCGGCCGCGGCCAATCCAACCACGCCACCGCCAATCACCAATACATCAACAGCTTTAGGCATTATAAATTCTCCTGCTTCAGTGGGACCCCACAGACCAAATCAGGCACGACACCACCAAAGCCTTTGGCATGACGTAACAACATATTTTTCAAGGCCTCACTGTTATCTAACACAACTAATCCTAAGCGCCGTGCAAAACCAACGCCGGGTAGCACGCTTTTAAACAGCGAAACCAAGGCATCGGTTGATTTCATGATGGTGGCTTGATCGGACATGCGCGCAAGCTGATAGCGTGTTAAAGCTTTAACGCTCAAACCATACTTTGCGGCACACTCTGCGAGCATCGCGACGTCACGCAAGCCTAAGTTAAACCCTTGCCCCGCAACAGGATGCAGGGTATGCGCGGCATTGCCTACAAACACCACACGTTGATAGACTTGTTCCGGCATCATGATCTGCTTGAGTGGATACGTCATGCGTTGACCAACGGCCATAAAACGCCCTACGCGATAACCAAACGCACGCTGAACTTCTTGTAAAAAATCAGCCTCATCAAGTAATTTTAAGCGCGCGGCTTCATCCGCTGAACGCGTCCACACCAACGACATATAAGGCCCTGGCAGAGGCAATAAGGCTAACGGTCCACTGGGCGTAAACCGCTCATACGCAACGCCTCCATGTGAACGTGAAAGTTTAATATTGGCAACAAGCGCATGCTCTGGGTAGGTTTTATACTCAGCGGTTGCATCACATAATTTTCGTACGGAAGAATTGGCCCCATCTGCCGCAATTACCCAACGCGCGCGCAGTTTTTTTTCTCCAGCGGGCATCTCAAGCGTCGCATCACCGGTTGCAGCATCGAGTGCGATTAATCGTGCGGGAACCCACACATCATCGGATTGAAGCCGCGCTTGCAGTGCAGCCGCCAAGACATGAATTTCAGCCACAGAGCCTAAAGGCTCATCATGCTCTGACGCACGATTTAAGCGCGCTTGCCCAAATCGACCTTGCTCAGATACATGAATCATGTTGATAGAAGCCGCACGTGATTTCAAATCAGACCAAACATGCAATTGTTCTAAAATACGCATGCTTGCCGGTGATAAAGCAATACTGCGTGTATCCAAAATGTCGGGGTTGTCTGCCGTTCGAGCGTGCGCTTCAACCATACGCACAGCGTAACCCAGAGGTTTTAAGGCAAGTATAAGCGCCATGCCGATTAAACCACCCCCGATAATTAACACATCAACATCTTCAACCACGTATCAAGTCCTCAAGTGCTTCTGGAGCCACTGCAAGTGCTCCGGTTAGATTATCATGCCCATGTTGCGTCACTAAGATATCATCTTCGATACGAATGCCTATGCCCCACCACGTGGGATCTATACCTGAGTAGTTATCAGGAATATACAATCCCGGCTCAACGGTCAAAGCCATACCAGGCTCAAGTAAACGGGATGTGTTATTCACAACATAAGCACCCACATCATGTACATCTAGCCCTAACCAATGCCCTGACGAATGCATATAAAAAGGCTTGTAGGCTCCAAGCTCGATGAGTTTGTCCACAGAGCTTTGATTGCTGTTTAAAATACCTAACTCACATAATCCCAATGTCAGTTCATGCACAATCGCCGCTTGCATACTTTCCCAAGGCATACCGGGTTTGACGCAGGCAATACCTGCTTTTTGCGCACGCCACACCACATCATAGAGTAAACGTTGCTCCGGGCTAAATTTTCCGTTGACGGGATAGGTTCGGGTGATGTCTGCAGCATAATACCCCACTTCCCCCCCGGCATCGACCAACACGAGCTGATTGGGCTCCAGTGCTTGATTGTTATTGATGTAATGCAAAACACAGGCATTTGAGCCGCCGGCGACAATACTGCTGTATGCCATATTTTGACAACCTTCGCGCCCCAAGGCATATAAAAATTCAGCTTCTAATTCATATTCATACCGCGCATGTTTGCATGCACGCATCACGGCTTCGTGGGCTTTAACCGAAATACGCGCGGCCTCCCGCATGCAGCTTATTTCTGCATCGTCTTTGATCATACGAAGTTCAGCTAAAATAGGCATGATATCGGCAAAAACTTCGGGGACATGTTGCCCACGACGTGCTTGGCCTTTTACGCGTGACCATGCATGTCGCAGCCTACGTTCATGCGCTGGGTAACGCCCCATAGGATAATAAATTGCGCGCTTATCCAATAAAATTTCGGGCAAACGCGTTTCTAACTCAGCGATGGGATACGCTGCATCAACACCAAGCGTTGCAGGTGCATCTATTTGACCTAAGCGCGGCCCCGTCCAACGCTCTTCAAGTTCGCTTTTGGGGCGATTAAATAAAATCGCGTCGCTCTGCTCGCCCCCCGTGATGAATAACACCGCATCGGGCTCATCAAAACCGGTCAGATAATAAAAATCGCTATCTTGTCGAAACTTATAATGACTGTCACCGTTACGAAGCTGTTCAGATGCTGCCGGAATCACAACCAATGCATCTGCAGGAAGATGACTGGCTAAGTATTGTCTACGCGCTTGATAATTCATGGGAACTAAAACCTCAAATACACGGAAGTTTTATCATAACGGATTTGCTGCACCAACCCAAACTTGCTACCATCATTTTTTTTAGCCTGCTAATTTTTTGGATACCGCATATCATGCGAACAATGCGCCCAATCGATCGCTTACTCACGGAGGTTGATGCCGCCGTACGAACCGTTTTTACACCGAAAACGCGCGAATGCGAACGCACCAATCCTGCAGCAAGTCTTCCTGAAGCAACCCTCACCCCCTCAGAAAAAAAACATGTCGCAGGCCTGATGCGTGTGAATCATGCGGGTGAAGTCTGTGCACAAGCCTTATATCGCGGCCAAGCCGTGACGGCGCAACTCGACACAGTGCGAGAACAGATGCACGAAGCCGCGCTTGAAGAAATCGATCATCTTGCTTGGTGTGAAGAACGTCTTCAAGAATTAGGTCATCATCCTAGCGTATTCAATGCGTTTTGGTATGCGGGCTCGTGGTGTATTGGTGCCTTTGCTGGCCTGATTGGTGACCGCTGGAGCCTTGGGTTTGTCGCCGAAACTGAGCGACAAGTCACCCGGCATTTAGAGCGCCATCTTGCCAACCTCCCCGCGTCTGACTCACGATCGGATGCTATTTTATCCCAAATGAGAATCGATGAAATAGCACATGCCGAACTTGCACATAGCGCCGGGGCCGCAAACTTGCCTTTTCTGGTACAACGTCTAATGTATATAGTATCTAACATTTTAACCAAAAGCAGTTATCACCTCTAAATCTCATTGAGGACTTGCCTGATGGACTACAGTACCCTGATCATTCTCGGTATTATTGTGCTGGCCTACGCTTTTGATTTTATTAATGGCTTTCATGATGCTGGTAATGCCATTGCGACCATTGTCGCGACGAACGTCTTAACCCCTCGTCAAGCGGTTTGTTGGGCTGCTTTTTTTAATTTTATTGCCTTTGCTTTTTTTAATTTAATGGTCGCGAATACCATTGGAAAAGGGATTATCGAGCCCGGAATTATTACGCCTACGCTTATTTTTTCAGCACTCATTGGCGCCATCAGTTGGAATCTTATCACCTGGTATTTTGGCTTACCTTCAAGCTCATCCCATGCTCTGATTGGCGGACTCGCAGGTGCCGCCATCGTACACGGTGGCTTTGCGACGTTGCAAAGTGCAGGATTTCTTAAAGTAGCCTTTGGTATTTTTATCACACCGGTGCTTGGCTTGCTTGCAGGCGCATTGATCGGCGCAATACTCGCACGCTATTTTAAAACCGGCGAAGACAAGCAGGTAAACCGCTGGTTTAAAATATTTCAACTTGCTTCGTCTGCGCTTTTAAGCCTGGCGCATGGTGGTAACGACGCTCAAAAAACCATGGGTATTATCACCGCTTTACTCATGTCTGCGGCGTGGCTTGATGGGCCTTTTCACGTGCCGTTATGGGTGGTGATTTCTTGCCATCTGATGATAAGCCTCGGTACGCTGTGCGGTGGATGGCGTATTGTACGCACCATGGGTTCAGGCATTACAAAACTCAATCCGATGCGCGGTTGCGCCGCCGAAACAGGCGCAGCAGCCATTATTTTAGCCTCAACCGAAGGTGGCATTCCTGTATCCACAACCCAGACCGTGACCGGGTCGATTGCGGGCGTTGGTCTTTCGAATACAGCAAGCGGCACGCATTGGCGTTTAATTAAAGTTATTTTTATTGCATGGATTTTAACCATTCCAGCAGCAGGTTTGGTTGCCGCCGGAATCATGGCTTTAATTCGCGCTTGTAACGGGTAGATTTTGCGGCGCAAGCCGGCTGTTTTTTCGGCTAAACATAAAATACACGATCATGCCTATCGCCATCCACACAATAAAACGCAGCAACGTAATCCACGGTAAATTCACCATAAGATACAAACAGCTCAAAATACCTAAAAACGGAACAAACGGTGCACCCGGCGTTTTAAACGGTCGAGGGGTATCCGGATCGGTATAACGCAACACAATCACACCGGTGCACACAATCGCAAAGGCAAATAACGTCCCTACATTCACAAGCTCTGCCAAATCACCTAAAGGCACCCAACCGGCAATTAAGCCCATAAACATCCCACAACAAACAATAATCCGGACCGGTGTATGGGTACGTGGATCGACTTTGGCAAAATAATGAGGCAGCAAACCATCACGCGCCATGGCAAAAAACACGCGGCTCAAGCCATAAAACAACACCAACATCACCGTGCTTAAGCCTGCAATGGCACCCACACCGACAATACCCGCAACGGCTGGCTGGCCAAGCAAGAGCAGTGCATGACTGATGGGTGAGGCAACGTTGAGCAAGTGATAAGGCACAGCCCCCGTAAGGCAGGCCGAAACAATGATATAAATGGCCGTACAAATAAACAGCGACCCTACAATCCCAATCGGTAGACTTCGTTGAGGATTAATCACTTCCTCAGCTGTGGTAGCCACGGCATCAAATCCAACGTAGGCAAAAAAGATAAGCGATGCGCCCTGCATAACACCCGTCCAACCGAACGGCGAAAACGGCACCCAGTTTTCTTGCTTGAAAGCCATCGCCGTAACAACAATCACCGCGATAATCACGCATAATTTGATGGCGACCATGGCATGATTAAAGCGCTTACTGCCTTTCATGCCCAGCGTTAACAGCGCCGTGAGTAAAGCAATAATCACCAAAGCCATGAGATTAACAAAGCCCCCGTCCATCGGGCCATGCAGTAAAGTTTTAGGGAAATGCACGGCCAGACTTGAAAAAACATCGCCCACATAGGCACTCCACCCGACCGAAACAGCCGACACCGAAACAGTATATTCTAAAAGCAAATCCCAGCCCACAATCCAGGCCAAAAGCTCACCAAATCCAGCATAAGCATACCCATACGCACTACCACATCCACCAATCATTGCTGCAAGTTCAGCGTACGAGAGCGCTGCAAACACACAGGCTAAACCCGCCATCACATAAGAAAAAATAATCGCGGGACCTGCAAGCGTTGCCGCAACAACGCCGGTTAGAACAAAGACACCGGCGCCAATCACCGCCCCCATACCCAGTAAAGTTAAATCAAACGCCGATAAAGATCGCTTAAGTGCTGAGCCATCGGTTGATGCGTGAGGTGCTTTCTTGCGAAACAGGTCCATGTTACTATGCCTCCGTAGGTCGCAATGCTAAATGATGTAAAATAATAAATAGAAACATAAACATAACATTAAAGGGCGTTCTTAAAAAAGCCCCTGCGAGCTAAACATGTCATGAGACGATATTTCTTATTCTTCATAAGCGTGGCGATTTCTCAGTCTGTATATTCTGACATGCCTGAGCGCTGCAAGACATGGCCCACGTGGCTGCAGGCCGTTTGCCAGCGCCCCTACGAAACCTGGACCGAAGGTAGCCTCGAACTCTATGTTCCAGGTTATGCTTGGCACAATCGTTATAAATACGACGACGAAAAAATAAAAACCTACAACGAATGGGCCTGGGGTGGTGGCCTCGGAAAAGGCTTTTATGATGAAAAAGGTGATTGGCATAGCCTATACGCTTTCGTTTTTCTTGAGTCACACGGTAAAGTTGAACCCATTGCAGGTTACGCTTTTCTTAAAACGCTTCATCTTAACGACACCACAGCAGCCGGCCTTGGCTTCACGGTTTTTCTTACCGCCCGTCCCGATATTCTTCATAACGCGCCCTTCCCCGGAATTTTACCTTGGGCTTCGTTGACCTACCGAAAACTTGCATTTATGGGCACCTACATTCCTGGCTCCCAAAATATAGGAAACGTTTTATTTTTACTGGTTAAATATACGTTTTGACACCAAATCCAGCACATATTCAGCACAAGCTTACACAAAAAATCGGATATTTCTTACAACGCAATACGCCTATTTTATGCCTAAATTTATACCAATTATGTTAAACTGTGAAGTTGAATCTCTTTTTTGGTTACAAAAAAACAAATTGGAATAAACCTTGCGCATTACGTTTTTTTTCATTATACTTTCCCTCAATCTTAGTCATCGTCGAACATGCTTATGCACACGGAAAACGGTCGCGAAACAGAAGATTCATTCGACTTTAGCAGAACCCTGCTTAACACCTTCGAACAACTCTCGGATGCCGCGTCCCGAGGCGCGAACACCACCCACACGTTTTGCAATAAACAATTTCATGACCTATGCAACTTCGCCGAAACGTTAGATAAGAACAAACACGTCTATTGGATTTATGGAGGGCCCGATGGCTTTGTTCTGGCTTACAGCCTGCTCAAATATATCCCCGATCTGATTTACAACGGCTCAAAAACTGAAACAGCCCAAGCATTACGTGACTTTATATGTAACCCTTGGGGTTGCGCGGCAACATTGACCTTGCTTGCTGCCTCAACCATCACATCGGCCTATGCCAACTATATGGGCAAAGACAAAGAAAACCCTGACTCCCAAATGTTTTATGTAAGGTGGCAAGCGTTTCGTGATGGCGCCAAAGGCGCAAGAAACGTTAACCGAGGGTTAAGAAACACAATGGATGCCATGAGACTCTTCTCATCCATCGATATGCGTTATGCCTTATTACCACTTAGCCTCGCACTGGGTATACCTTCCATGTACAACCGCTGGTGGAATCGTCACATGGTGACCATCCGTAAAAAAAGCATGGACAAAAACGAAGCTCTATCTCAAGAACGTCTTGACTGGGGCCGCTTTGATCAAAGCCTCACCCGTCTTCCTGCGAGCGAAGAGGTTTTAAAGAAAGACCATAAGAACAGCTATCTTTTGATTAACAAAAATAACCGCGAAAAACGTAGATTGTACTACGTCAATCGTCACGGAGAAGCAGAAGATCTAAAACTAACGCCTGAGGAACTCAACACATTTCTCGAGAAGAAGCATCGTTTACCTCACCATATCGATAGAAAACACCCAAGTTTAATTCAATGGCAAACCATACTTCCCAAGCACGCTGACCGTCATTTCAAAGAATTTAATCACCAAGTTTCTCTTGAGCTCAATCAAAACTTAGACAAAAAAAACACGAATCACGAACATAACAACCGCTTCAAATGCTACCTATCTGCCGGCTTTGATGGTTTTACCGGTGGCCTCTATTTTTTTATGGGGCTTATTTCTCTTATCACGCTATCTCCAGAAATTCTTACCACCGTCGCCATCATTTCGGTGGTATGTGCGGTTGCCTGTATTTTTACGCGCTTACAAGAAGAAAGAGAATATGACCGTCTCCTTCGCATTTCTGAAAAAAAAGCCGTGCTTATTTCAGAAGTTCAAACCCTTCAGGCACAACTGGCTACAATCGCGCACCAAAGAGAAAGACTTCATAGAAACGCTGATGACAGCTTTAAAAGAGATACCGAAGAAGATGAAGCAGCCTACCAGGCGTACCTTCGTGATGAAACAGAATCCGACAGGACTTATGCAAAGATTAAAGATGCTTATGACGCACTTCATGCCATCAGCTCAACATCATCCACGGAAGCTTTTTTCATTGGCCTCAAACATGGTCTAACCTCGCATGGTACGATTGTTACGGGAATTTTTGCAGCATCGCTCATCAATAAAGTTTTTTTTGCAGCGGCACTCCCCCAAGCTTTTGTTGTCGGCTGCGTTATCCTTTCCTGCGCCATCATCCTCGCATCAATTGCCGTCGTCATATCGGCCGCGGCGCAACATCGCGAGCAACAACAAACAGATGCAGCGACGCAGCTCAGGGCTGTTAATGACATTATCCACAACATAAAAAACTCTCATGATACACACATACTCACTGCGATCGAAAATGAGACCGCGTTTGCTAAACTATGTGATGGTACACCTCTCAAACAATGGACTTTCTTGAGCTGGTTAGAAGTTCTTCGCTCAACAGGATCGGGGATTATGAAAGGGCCCAAATCAGCTGATTTTATTGTGCTTACACTCTTTGATGCCAGCAGCCACCACGATCAAGAAAATGACCACCCTTGGTTATCGCTCACATTAAAAATAGCTCTCGTGATTGGCGCTATAATTTGGGCCTTTCGCGCACTCGCTAAATATGCAAAAGACCTTCGAGAAAAGCCCGGAACACGCCCAGGCGACAATCCAGGAACAACCTCAAGCATAGCACCAACAACAGAAGAAGCCATGGCCTATGATTCAGGCTCAGATTCCGACTCGAGTCCAGATGAACAACCTTCACCTTTACGACGCAACGAAAAACAGGAAGAACAGGAGGAATACGAAACATACCGCGACTCGCCTGAACACATGCAAAACCTCCCTCCCTCGACACCCAACAATCGAACCGCCTCTTCTAACATCAAAAAAGCCGCGTCTTATGACTCAACACTGCCTCAAACTGAATCAAATTCTGGCTTTTTTACTAATAGATTCAACTTATTCTTCACACCGCGCCCTGCTTCAACATTTAATTTTAATCATGAAGATGAACGCACAGCAACACCTTCACCTGAGCATGCTTAACGCAATGTTTTAATACAGTTCTGGATTCAACGCAGCATCGTTATACATCTTACACTGACGATAGGTTCTAAACGTGCGTATCTTCTGCTTGGTTTCTTGTAATAACTCATCCAAACATCGCGCTAATTGCTGCTGTTGCACATCAATAATACGAAGCTTCGATGCGCATGCGTCACGGTGCGCATCATCGACATCTTCGCGCTTAGTCTGTGCTTCCATGTGATAATGTTTGAGCGCTAAGATCGATAATCTATCAATCATCATGCCCGGGGTTTCGGAGTGCACAGGGCAATGCTCGGGGGATGCGGGCATTAATGCATCGGTCACCCAATCGTCGATGGCCTCCATGCAATCGTTGCGTTGCTGATTAAAACCATCGATGGCGCGTTTGGCGTGATAAACAAATTCATAGCCTTTATCTTCGCGCCTGGCCTTATCCTCAGCATGCCAGAGCTGATAATTAAACGCATGATTTTTTTCAACCAAAGCCAAAAATCCTTCCGCAATAAAATTAACCTCGGGTAACGCCTTCCAACGCACAATGGCATCACGCTGCAGGCTTAAAATTGCAGAAACATCTAAAACATCTATATGTTGATTCACAATGACACCTCATCCAAATAAAACCATCGTAACATATTCCTACGGATTTATAGCTAATCTTATGATACGCTTTCGATACACTTTCGCTTGTTTTGTAGGAAAAATTCATGCATGCCATACGAATGATATTTATCATCTTCATCTCGGCTTATTTTAACTTAGCCCGAGCCGAAATATCTTCTACTGAAATCTTCCCCAAAGCATGCAAAGCCTTTGCTCTTCAAGGCGAAGATTTGCATCTCCCCGCCGGTGATCTGCGTGTGCTTATGGTGCATAACCTATCAGCCTATGATGTATGGATGACCCATGCCGCCTCCGATGAAAATTTTGATCCCGGCTGGAGCAGTCGCCTTCAAGGTAATCAATGGTCGGCACTTGCGCTCGATAAGACCGATCTTGTATTAAACTGCATCGAATCCAAACCCGGGCACGAGCAACAGATCGCCTGTGAACGCGTACTGGCTGTGTGTGAATGGCCGATTACTTCGCGCCCAAAGCATACCCACGGTGTTTTTTGGGCCGGAGAAAACATGACGTTGACTGCGTTAACCGCCTATATTGGACGACATGGTTTTGAATTACCCCCCGAGGCACAATAAATGCTAAACTAGGGTATTCACTTAATTTAACCATGAAGGACCACCGTGGCTAAAAAACCAAAATCTTCTGAAAAACAAGACCCGTTTCATCAACGTGAGCGGGAAAAATACGACAACCCCATTCCAAGCCGTGAATTTATTTTAGAAACCTTGGTTGAGTTTGGGCGCCCTATTTCTAAAAAACAACTCATTTCAGCGCTCAATATAAAACAAGAAGCACAAGAAGACGCATTAGGTTTCCGCCTACGCGCCATGCTACGTGATCGTCAACTCATGCAAGACCGTCGCGGTCGCTATTGCCTGCTTGATAAAATTAGCTTACAGCGCGGCACCGTCCAAGGACATCCCGATGGCTTTGGATTTTTTATTCCTGACGACGGCTCAACCGATATGCTCATTTCACCACGAGAAATGCGTACCGTGATGCATGGCGACACGGTACTTGCACACAAATCTGGGACCGATCGTCGCGGCCGACCTGAATGCAAAATTCATGAAATTGTTGAACATGCTAATCCTCGTGTTGTTGGTCGATTTTTCTCTGAACAAGGCGTGAATTTTGTCTCGCCCGACAGCAAGCGATTAACACAAGATATCTCGATTCCGCCTGACTCCATCCATGAGGCAACCGACGGTCAAATTGTCCTGGTCGAAATCGTAAGCTATCCAAACAAACGTTCACACGCCATTGGAAAAATTATTCAAGTGCTCGGCGAGCACATGGCACCGGGTATGGAAATCGAAGTCGCAATTCTAGCGCACGGACTCCCTGCCGAATGGCCTGACGACGTGCATGCTTCACTCAAAGATGTTCCTGATACCGTACGTGAATCGGATCTGCTCAAACGAACAGACCTGCGTCACTTACCTTTTGTGACCATCGACGGCGAAGACGCCAAAGATTTTGATGATGCTGTCTATTGCAAACCCAAACCTAAAGGTGGCTTTCAACTTTATGTCGCCATTGCCGACGTCAGTCATTATGTGGCCATCAACTCGGCTCTCGATCAAGAAGCTGCACGACGTGGAAACTCGGTTTATTTTCCTGAAAAAGTGATCCCTATGCTGCCTGAAGTACTCTCCAACGGCATTTGCTCGCTCAAGCCCTTGGTTGATAGGCTTTGTATGGTCATGGAAATGGCGATCACCGCAGAGGGAAAAATTCAACGTACGCGTGTTTATCGCGCGGCGATTCATTCACATGCCAGGCTCACCTACACACAAGTGAGTGATTGGCTCACCGCAGGCGCGTGTGATTCGAAACAACATGCGTCGATTTGGCCTGCCGTACAACATCTTCATGCACTTTATCACGTGCTTGCTAAAACACGAAAAACGCGTGGCGCCATGGATTTTAATACCACAGAAACACGCATTGTTTTTGATGAACATCGAAAAATTCAACAAATTATACCCGTGGTACGTAACGATGCCCATCGCCTAATCGAAGAGTGTATGTTGGCGGCCAATGTCGCGACCGCAAAATTTCTTGAAAAAGCAGAGATCCCAACACTTTACCGCGTGCACCCAGCACCTGCAGAAGATAAAATTTTAGCGCTACGGCAGTTTTTAGGTGAGTTTGGATTAACGCTTGGTGGCGGCAAAAAACCATCACCCAAAGATTTTCAAACAACGCTCTTATCCGTAGGCGACCGCCCAGAACGTCATCTTATCGAAACTGTGATGCTGCGTTCGTTAAAGCAAGCCCAATACATCGAAGCCAACGACGGGCACTTTGGTCTTGCCTATCCTGCTTACACACATTTTACATCGCCCATTCGACGTTATCCTGACTTACTGATTCATCGCGCCATCGGTCATATTTTAGATAACAATACGGCCGACGGTTTTTCATACAAGGCGAAGGACATGGGCCGCTTTGGCAAGCACTGCTCATCCACGGAGCGGCGCGCTGATGAAGCAACACGAGATGTGGTCTCGTGGCTCAAGTGTGAATACATGCAAGACAAAGTCGGACAAGTCTTTAAAGGTAAAATTGCAGGCGTGACAGGCTTTGGATTATTTGTAGAACTCAACGATATTTATGTTGAAGGCTTGGTGCATGTCACCTCACTAAAAAACGATTATTATACGTTTGATGCCGTTAAGCACCGCTTGACCAGCGAGCGTTCCGGGCACAGCTACCGCTTAGGCGATCCCATGACCGTGCTTGTGGCACGCGTTGATTTGGACGAACGTAAAATAGACTTTGAACCCGTTTTAGACGAGACAGAATAACATGGCAGAACATCTTATTTATGGCCTTCACCCGGTCACTGCAGTGCTTAATAATCCCATGCGACATGTGTATAAAATTTATGTCAGCCAACATCGGAAAGATCAACGCCTACAAACTGCACTCGATGCCGCGGCGCGTGAAAATGTATCTGTTGAAGCACTCACCCCAGATACCATGAGGCAGCGTTTTGGCGATGTATCTCACCAAGGCATTGTTGCTGAAGTCGAAGCGCTCAAGCCTTACGTCGAAGCCGATTTGCCTGATTTATTAGAAGCCGCTCAAAAGCCGGCTTTGATTCTGATTTTAGATGGCGTCACCGATCCACATAATCTAGGCGCTTGCCTCCGCAGTGCAGATGCCACGGGTGTTGATTTTGTGGTGGCACCCAAAGATAACAGTGCCGACATCACACCGGTGGTGAGTAAAGTCGCCTCGGGAGCCGCTGAGTCGGTACCGTTTGTACGCGTGACCAACCTGGCCCGCAGCATGCGAACGCTTCAAGAAGCCGGTATTTGGATTTATGGCGCAGCAGGTGAAGCCGAGCAGTCAATTTACAACATCGATTACAGCAAGAGCTCAATAGCCATTGCTATGGGTGCCGAAGGCACAGGTCTCAGGCGCCTCACACGTGATGTATGCGATGGTTTGTTCGCGTTACCCATGCAGGGCCAGGTTTCAAGTTTAAACGTGTCGGTTGCAACCGGCGTTTGCTTATATGAAGTGCTCAGGCAGCGGCTTAAGTAAATTTAATGTGTTTTAAGTAACTGCCGATGCGCTTTCCAGTCCGGCATGAACTCGGTCATGAGCGCATAAAACCGCTGATTGTGGCTTGCTTCCAACAAATGCACGAGTTCATGCACAAGCACATACTCTAAACAAATCCGTGGTTTATGAATTAAGTGTAAATTAATCCAAATACGTTTTTTTACGGTATTACAGGAGCCCCAACGCGTTTTCATCGCCTTCACCCCCCATTCATGGGCTTTCACACCGATAATAGCTTCCCATTTTTCAAATAATGGAGGTAATATTTCTTTCATCTGCTGCCGATGCTGGTGTGTTAGAGTAGGGGGTGGTTGCCGGCTTACGTGTTGCCGAATGATGCTTTGCTGCTTGGCTATCCAAGTTTGTTTTTGCGCCAAAAAATCATCAATGATTTTTTTAGGGCACCGATGAGGCGCACTGATTTTCACCTGGCCGTCACGCGTGACCCGCAAGATTAAATTTTTAATTTTTTTTA